>ENA-OQER01000097-OQER01000097.1-human-gut-metagenome-genome-assembly--contig:-NODE-97-length-45494-cov-7.923909_pt1 | contig 45494 bp, 54 predicted proteins | sample MGYA00242797_ERZ504639 | MGnify/ENA primary metagenome ERZ504639 (study PRJEB26092, sample SAMD00036306) | human gut metagenome | host: Homo sapiens | study: EMG produced TPA metagenomics assembly of... | reverse complement strand
TGTTATTTCTTAACAAATAAACAAAAAATAAAAGTATGTCTAACAATTCATATTTCGGCGGTATTGCAGCGGGTTTGAAGACCCTCGCTATCGGTATGAAGACTACCATGAAGGAGTACTTCACACCAAAGAGCACAGAGCAGTATCCTGAGAACCGCAAGACTACACTCCACGTATCTCCACGTTTCCGTGGTCGCCTGGTCTTCGTTCGTGATGAGAACGAGGCTTACAAGTGTGTGGGTTGTACATTGTGTGAGAAGTCATGCCCTAACGATACCATCAAGATCGTAACCGAGATGGTGGAGGATCCAGAGACAGGCAAGAAGAAGCGCAAGCTGGTAGATTACCAGTACGACTTGGGCGACTGCATGTTCTGCGAACTCTGTGTGAACGCATGTAACTTCGGTGCAATCAAGTTTGTCAACGATTTCGAGAATGCAGTCTTCGACCGCAACAAGTTGGTGATGCACCTTGACAAGGAGGTTTATAAGGGCGGAAGCCTTCCTACCTCATCGATGGTGGTTCCCCATTGGAAATCGGTAAGTTTAACACCAAGACTAAGTAAGGAGGACTTTAGACAATGATAACAGCAAATTTGTTTATGTTCGTCATCTTGGCAGTAGTCATTCTTGGCTCAGCATCATGTGCGTGTTCACCAAGCGCATCATGCGTGCGGCAACCTTCCTGTTGTTCGTACTCTTCGGTGTAGCAGGCATGTTCTTCCTGCTCGACTATACTTATCTGGGTGCAGCTCAGATTTCTGTATATGCCGGTGGTATCACCATGCTTTATGTCTTCGCTATCCAGTTGGTATCAAAGCGTACTCTCCAGGGTCTTGTGGAGCATGTCAAGGGTAGCAGGATTGTAGGTCGCGCACTCGTCTGCCTCGTTGGTTTCGTAACCTTGGCAGTCATCGTGTTGAAGAATCACTTTATTGATATGGCTGCAACCGTAGCCGACACCGAGGTGCCAATGGACCAGGTAGGTTCTGCACTGGTAGGTGCTGACAAGTATGGCTATGTATTGCCATTCGAGTTTATCTCTGTATTCCTGTTGGCATGTATCATCGGTGGTATCTTAATCGCAAGAAAGGAGGATAAGAAATGATTCCAGTACAATATTTCTTCGTGCTCTCAGCACTCTTGTTCTTCATCGGAGTCTATGGCTTCTGTACACGCCGTAACCTCGTTGCCATGCTCATCTCCATCGAACTTGTATTGAATGCAGCCGACCTGAACTTCGCTGTGTTCAACCGCATCCTCTTCCCAGGACAGTTGGAAGGTTTCTTCTTCACATTGTTCTCTATCGGAGTAGCAGCAGCCGAGACAGCCGTAGCGCTCGCTATTATTATCAACGTTTACCGCAACTATCACAGTGACCAGGTGAACAGTATTGAAAACATGAAATTCTAAAAGACAATGGAATACAATTATGCATTTTTGATACTTCTTCTGCCATTCCTGAGCTTCCTGGTTCTGGGACTTGTGGGTATGAAGATGAAAAGACCGGTAGCAGCACTCATCGGTACCGTATTGATGGGCTGTGTATTCGCGATGTCTGTCTATACAGCATACGAGTACTTCTTTGCAGTGGGTCGCGATGCCTCAACAGGTATGTACCCAACTGTTACCGTATTTAATTTCACATGGTTGAAGTTTACTGAGTTGCTCACCTTCAACATCGGTTTCCGCCTGAGCCCAATCTCTGTATTGATGCTCATCGTGATTACCACCGTCAGCTTCATGGTTCACATCTACAGCTTCGGCTATATGGCAGAGCGTGATGAGAACTACAAGGTTGAGGAATATGAGAAGGGTATGCAGCGTTTCTACGCTTACCTGAGCCTCTTCACCATGTCAATGTTGGGCCTGGTAGTAGCTACCAACATCTTCCAGATGTATCTGTTCTGGGAGTTGGTGGGTGTCTGCTCATACCTGCTCATCGGTTTCTACTATCCAAAGCATGCTGCAGTACATGCCAGCAAGAAGGCGTTCATCGTAACCCGTTTCGCTGACCTCTTCTTCCTCATCGGTATCCTGTTCTACAGCTTCTATGTAGGAACCTTCAACTATGACTTGAATGCTCAGCCAGAGCTTAACTCTGCTTTGGCAGGTGCAGCTTGGGTAATGCCAACAGCGTTGTTCCTCATGTTCATCGGTGGTGCCGGTAAGAGTGCGATGTTCCCATTGCACATCTGGTTGCCAGATGCGATGGAGGGTCCAACTCCTGTTTCTGCGTTGATCCACGCCGCTACCATGGTTGTAGCCGGTGTATATCAGGTAGCCAGCCTCTTCCCAATCTGGGTACAGTATGCTCCTGAGGCTTTGCACTATGTAGCTTACATTGCAGCCTTCACCGCATTCTATGCAGCAGCCGTAGCTTGCTGCCAGCGTGATATCAAGCGTGGTCTGGCTTTCTCTACTATCTCTCAGATTGCCTACATGCTCGTAGCGCTCGGCGTTTGCTTCGCAGTAGATAACCACCATGGTGGTTTGGGTTACATGGCTGGTATCTTCCACCTGTTTACCCACGCTATGTTCAAGGCATTGCTCTTCCTCTGCTCTGGTGCCATCATCGTCATCATCGGCAGTAACTTCAAGGAGTACATGGGCGGTTTGCACAAGTACATGCCTATTACCAACATCTGCTTCCTCATCGGTTGCTTGGCGATTGCAGGTATTCCTCCATTCGCAGGTTTCTGGTCAAAGGATGAGATTATCTCAGCTTGCTTCCAGTTCTCTCCATTCATGGGCTGGTTCATGACAGTGGTTGCCGGAATGACAGCATTCTACATGTTCCGTCTCTACTATGTCATCTTCTGGGGACAGAGCTACTATGAGCTGGATCCTGAGAACCGTCGCAAGCCACAGGAAGTTCCTTTCGTGATGTGGGGTCCATTGGTATTCCTCGCCATCATCTCTTGCCTCTGCGGTCTGATTCCATTCGGTCACTTCGTATCTGCTACAGGTCAGAGCTACGATATCCATATCGACATGAGTGTGGCAACAACCTCTGTTATCGTTGCTATCATCGGTATCGGTCTGGCTACTTACATGTATGCTCCTAAGAAGACTCCATTGGCAGACGCTTTGGCTAAGAAGATGCCTAAGTTGCACAAGGCAGCCTTGAACCGTTTCTATATCGACGATGCTTGGCAGTTCTTCACCCACAAGATTGTCTTCGGTTGCTTCTCAAAGCCAATCGCATGGTTCGACCGTCGCGTTATCGATGGTACCTTCAACTTCATGGCTTGGGGTACACAGGAGGCAGGTGAAACCATCCGCCCATGGCAGAGTGGTGATGTTCGCAGCTATGCTATCTGGTTCCTCACCGGTACCGTAGCATTGACATTGTGCCTGCTCGCACTTCTTTAATGAAAGTCTCACAATTAAGTAAATAGAAAAGAAATGAATTTAAGTATATTCGTCATAGTACCACTCCTGATGTTGCTCGGCCTCTGGTTGGCACGCAACGACAAGCAGGTTCGTGGTGTGATGGTAGCAGGTGCCAGCGTATTGCTCGGTCTCTCCATCTATTTGGTGTTTGCATTTCTCGAAGCTCGTGAGACAATGCCAGCCGACCAAGCTCCGATGCTCTTCACCTACTGTGTGCCTTGGTTTGAACCATTGCATATCAACTATTCACTCGGTGTGGATGGTATCTCAGTGGTGATGATTCTCCTGACTTCCATCATCGTGTTCACCGGTACATTTGCTTCCTGGCAGATGGAACCAATGAAGAAGGAATACTTCCTCTGGTTCACACTCCTGAGCATTGGTGTATATGGCTTCTTCATCTCTATCGACATGTTCACCATGTTCATGTTCTATGAGGTTGCGCTGATTCCTATGTACCTCCTCATCGGTGTATGGGGTAGTGGTGCAAAGGAGTATTCAGCCATGAAGTTGACTTTGATGTTGATGGGTGGTTCAGCCTTTTGGTTATCGGTATCCTGGGAATCTTCTTCTACAGTGGTGCTCAGACCTTCGAAATCCTCGATATCGCTCACCATACCAATGGTGCTCATGCGATTCCAGAGAGCGTGCAGAACGTGTTCTTCCCATTGCTCTTCATCGGTTTCGGTATCCTCGGTGCGCTGTTCCCATTCCACACATGGTCTCCTGATGGTCACGCCAGTGCGCCAACAGCCGTATCTATGTTGCACGCCGGTGTATTGATGAAGCTTGGTGGTTACGGTTGCTTCCGTATCGCCATGTTCCTCTTGCCAGCTGCTACTCACGGATTCTGGATCAAGGTGTTCCTCGTACTGACTACTATCTCTATCGTATATGGTGCTTTGTCAGCATGTGTACAGACCGACTTGAAGTACATCAACGCTTACTCATCAGTATCTCACTGTGGTATGGTGCTCTTCGCTCTCTGTATGATGACCGAGACAGCCGCTACTGGTGCAATCCTCCAGATGTTGTCTCACGGTTTGATGACCGCCCTCTTCTTCGCCGTTATCGGTATGATTTATCATCAGGCTGGTACACGTGACGTACGTTATCTGGGTGGTTTGATGAAGATTATTCCTTTCCTCTCTGTAGGTTATGCAGTAGCTGGTTTGCTAACCTCGGTTTGCCAGGTTTCTCAGGTTTCGTAGCCGAGATGACCATCTTCGTAGGTGCCTTCCAGAATGCAGATATGTTCCATCGTGTATGTACCATCATGCATGTACCTCTATCGTAGTAACTGCGGTTTACATCCTGCGTTGTGTTGGTAAGATCCTTTATCAGAAGGTTCCTAATCCTAAGTTGGAGAAACTTCACGATGCTACCTGGGACGAGCGTATCGCTGTAGCAGGTCTTATCGCCTGCGTTGCAGGTCTCGGTATGTTCCCACTCTGGGCAGAGGAGATTATCATGGACGCTGTCGGTCCTATCTTTAGTGTAATCATGTAATAAATATCAGAAGAAATGAATTACAGTCAATTTTTAAATATGATTCCAGAAGCTACCCTGATGGTAGTTCTGTTGATCACTTTCATTGCTGACTTCTGCAGTTCCAAGAGCGCAGACCGTAAGTGGTTCAATCCTCTGGTATGTCTCTTATGGTGGCTCACATTGCCATCAATATCTTCCCAACAGAAGCCACAGAGGCATTTGGCGGCATGTATACAACAGGTCCTGCTGCCGGTGTCTTGAAGACCATCCTGGCGCTGGGTACCCTCATCGTGATGGTACAGGCTAAGGAGTGGTTGAGCCGCAAGGACACAGCCTTCAAGGAGGGTGAGTTCTATATGCTGATTATCTCTACCTTGCTCGGTATGAACATGATGGTTAGTGCCAACCACTTCCTCCTGTTCTTCCTCGGTCTCGAAATGGCATCTGTGCCAATGGCTTGCTTGGTAGCATTCGATAAGTACCGTCACAATTCTGCTGAGGCAGGTGCTAAGTTCATCCTTACCGCTACTTTCTCAAGTGGCGTGATGATCTACGGTATCTCTCTGCTCTATGCTGCTTGTGGTACTTTGTACTTCGATGATGTAGCAAAGGTTATCTCTGCATCACCATTGACCATCGCCGGTATGGTATTCTTCTTCAGTGGTCTCGGTTTCAAGATTTCCTTGGTTCCTTTCCACTTCTGGACAGCCGATTCATACCAGGGTGCACCAACTACTGTTACAGGTTACTTGTCAGTAGTATCTAAGGGTGCTGCAGCGTTTACTCTCTGCGCTATCCTCATGAAGGTGTTCCAGCCAATGGTAGAGTACTGGACCGTATTGCTTTACATCGTGATTGTACTTTCTATCACTATCGCCAACCTGTTTGCCATCCGTCAGAGCGACCTGAAGCGTTTCATGGCATTCTCTTCTATCTCTCAGGCAGGTTACATCATGTTGGCAGTGGTAGGTAACTCAGCGATGAGCGTTAGCGCCCTGACTTACTATGTATTGATTTACGTAGTAGCCAACCTGAGCGTCTTCACCATCATCTCATCTATTGAAGAGCACAACAACGGTACAGTTCAGATGGACAGCTACAATGGTTTGTACAAGACCAATCCACGTCTGGCATTCCTGATGACCTTGGCATTGTTCTCATTGGGTGGTATTCCTCCATTTGCCGGTATGTTCTCGAAGTTCTTCGTGTTCATGGCAGCAGTTGGTACACACGATATCCACACCACATTGGGAGCCTGGGCATACGGCGTAGTATTCATCGCGTTGGTAAACACAGTTATCAGCTTGTACTACTATCTGCTCATCGTGAAGGCTATGTTCATCAAGCACAGCGATAATCCGCTTCCTACTTTCCAGAGCGCATGCTCAACCAAGTTGGCGCTTGCTATCTGCACCGTAGGTATCGTAGCATTCGGTATTTGCTCATTCGTCTTCGACTGGATTTCAGTTGCAGTGAATGCGTAAATCATCAATAATTTATAAAAATCCCAGCAATCGGTAAAAGATTGCTGGGATTTTTTTTGGTATTGTCTGAATTTTGCAGTAATTTTGCACCCCGAAAGAGGCAAGGTGCCTCAAGTAATCAATAATAAATATTAATTAATCAATATAAAAAGGATGGATAAGTTACCAATGAATGATGTTCCGATGCTCGTAAGCGCCATCAACTTCCTGCTTCGTGACCACGAGTTTGAAACACTCGATGAGATTTGTAATCACTTCAATGTGAACCGTGCGGCATTAGAAGCCCAAATGGCTACCCAAGGATTTGAGTGGTCAGAGCAGCAGAAAAAATTCTGGTAAGAGCCCCTATAAGCTATAAACTATAAATTATAAATTAATTATGACTCCTCCTCGACCCTTGTGGAAGTCTGTACAAGACTATGTTTTGATTGCGATAGGTATGATATCCTACGCTATTGGATGGAACGTGTTCCTCTTGCCAACCAATGTAACAGCAAGCGGACTTCCTGGTATCTCCAGTATTATCTATTGGGCAACCGGTTGCCCTGTGCAAATTCCGTATTTTATCGTCAACGCCACCTTATTAATATGTGCGTTCAAGATTTTGGGAGCAAAGTTCTGTGTCAAGACTGTTTATGCCGTTATAGTGGTAACCATCCTGACCTCTTTCTTCTCCAGCCGTTTAGGTGATGTTCATCTTTTGGAAAACCAACCTTTATGGGCTGCTTTCCTGGGTGCCGTTTTCTGTGGCTGCGGAATCGGACTCGGTTTCTCGGTTGGTGGAAGTACGGGTGGTACGGATATCATTGCAGCCATCGTCAACAAGTATCGCGACATTTCTCTAGGTAGAGTGATTATGATATGCGACATCTTCATCATCAGTTCCAGCTATCTGGTGGTACACGATTGGGAGAAGGTGTTATATGGTTATGTAGTTCTTTGCGTTCAGGCATTCTGCATCGACCAGGTGGTAAACAGCAGAAGACGAAGCGTACAGTTCTTTATCATTTCACAGAAGTATGAGGAGATAGGCAAGCGCATCAATGTAGATGCTGATAGGGGAGTAACGGTGGTGAATGCCAGCGGTTTTTATTCCGGTCAGGATGTGAAGATGCTTTTCGTGTTAGCCAAGCAGCGTCAGGCTCCTGCTATCTTCCGTCTTATCAGCGAGATTGATCCCCATGCCTTTGTCAGTCAGAGTGCCGTTATCGGTGTGTATGGTGAAGGTTTTGACAAGATTAAATATAAAAGCAAAAAAGAGCACGGAGTTTAATATTCCGTGCTTTTTGTGTTATAACGAAAAAATTCCCCAACCTGCTAGATATAGTAGGTTAGGGATATTTGTTATGATATTCTGTTACTGAACTTTCGCATGTGGTTCAAGTACGGGCTGAAGGTCCAGAAACTCCTAGTCTTTTACCTTTGCTTTACCCTTCGGCCAGCGATTTTCAATTCCCTTCGGTCTGTGACCGTTGGCGAGGCTAACATCATTGCCTTAGCTTTCTGAGTTCTTCTATCATGCGGCCCAATTCTGAGAAAGTATAATCTCTATTGCCTGCGCTTTTTTCCAAAATCGAATGGTTGGAATTATCAATAGCGACAGACAAACTACCACCTTTCTTCTCAAAGTAAGAATGGAGACCTCTGCTTTTAATAAAGAAGTCTATCTTTTTACGATAATCGCAACATTGGTTTAAATCTCTCAACAAAGGCTCTTGTTCTGTATACATCTTTGATGTATAATGGAAATAATAAAGAAAGAACAACTCGGTGCAAAGATGAGTTTCAAAGAACTTTACCTCGCAAAAGATTCCTTTCTTTGGCTTATCAATTATCGAAGCATACTTCTTTTTTAAACGAGCATATTGCGAACGTCTGGCTCTCTATCCTTGGTATCCATGTCTATCACGCAGAAGATATGGTTATAACCAAGTGAAACGCCTTCTTCAATCTTGTGTTCCAACTCCTTGAGACTGGTGTGCTTAGGATAGTCGGGCTTGATAGTTAAACCTTTCAGTTCATCACATAGCGACTTGAAATAGAAAAACTCGGTTGGTCCTTCTCCCAAAATCAGTATTGTATTTCTTTGCTTGCCCATAACTTACCCCTCCAAATCTATAAATATAGAACCTAATTCAGGTTTTGCTCCTAATCTGCCAATCGATACGAATTGTAGAGAGAGAGATTCTTATGCAAGCCATAAGAATCACCACGACTATACTCCGACGAAGCAGTCTCCTTGTTTTTCTCTACGAACCATACCACGCCACGATTGTCATTAATCATGTCTTGCGACAGCAAGGTGGTCTCTTGGCTTGTAATCAACAGTTGCGACTGGTCCGAATTAAACAGGAAATATTGAGATAATAGAACAGCAAATCATAATGCAAATCTTCTCCCAACTCATCCAAGTAATAGATGTGGTTGCCACTTATCAAATCGTATAGTGAATCCAAAATACGGATGAACTTAAGTGTACCCTTGGACTGCAATTTGAGAGAAACATCAAAAGTTCCTTTCTCAGAATGATTTTCAAAGACTACCGATTCAACCGTTGGACGCAACAGTTCGTTCTTGACTGATGCCGGAATAGATTCTTGCTGAATATGCTCACGGAAATCCTGAGATAGCGAACGGTCTTCCAACACAGGGTGAAAATCTGTGATATTCAAATCAGCCTTTTTCAACATCTGACAGAAAAACTGATGCTTGTTTTGTCTTCATACGCAGCCTTTAGAATCTCAACGACACCTCTGCTTTCGGTATCACCATCCACATTATGGTAATGAACCATGATGTACGAATGAAGCTTTGCCAATGGCTCTATGTCTTCCTTAAAGGTGTTTTTAAGGCAAACCGACAGGACACTATGATTATTGAGCGTATTCTCACGAATACTGTCTTGGGTTTTTTGTAGCAAGCGAAGACTTGAACCAAACTTGATTTCAGCCTGTAGATTATCTCCCTTGTAGGTACGTTCGTAAAAAAGAGCCTTGGAGCCTTTAGGATAATAATTAAGCTCTTCATGGAGAACCAAGTTGACGTCAAACTGCACTTGATAGTCATAACGAATTCCCTCTGCATAAAAGGAAACAAACATTTCTGTAGGTTCACTCTTTGTCAATGCAAAAGGAATGCACCTTGTAATCTTCATATTAGCGTTTCCCTTTGGATAAGCCAAAAGATGGAAAACCTCATCCAATGCCCAGAGCATGTTGGATTTACCAGAAGCATTCGAGCCATATAACACACCTAATTTATAGAGGCATGTACCATCAGGCATCTCCGCCACAAGTTCGGAAACGGAACCCTTTGCAACAAAGTTCAGCTCCTGTTTGTCGCCAATCGACAAGTAATTCTTTACCCAAAAATTTCTTATCATATTCTGAATATTTTGTCTAATTTCGTATTTTGCCTACAAAAATACGGAAAATATTTCGTAAATCGGATAAAATACCGCAGATTTTTTAGATTAATATGATATTTTGCTTGAAAAGGAGAGAATACGTTTACATATTTGTTCTTCGATAGAATGTCTTTTCCGAAATAATTGTAGTTCGCTCTATGAATACAGCTAAGGCAGAACCCTCAGATATTTACGAGTCTGCTGTTTTATTATGGTATGTTGACCATCAAGGGCACTCGTGGCGATAAGATGATATTGGGTATTCCAAATTTAGACGTTGGAACAAAAATAAGCATAGTAATAAAAAACTTTTTGTAAAAACTGTTGCAGAAAAAATCCCTTGTCCAAGTATCTATGTTTGGACAAGGGATATCTTAATTTTCAACTAGTTTAGGCGGCTATTCCAGACCATCACCAGGATTTGTGGTAGTACTACCACCCGAAGTTGAATCACCACCTGAAGTTGAATCACCACCTGATGGGATTGTTGTTCCACCCACCACGCTGCTAGCTCTTCTCACGCTAGCTACACTGTTGAGGTTGGCATTGCTCAAGATACCAGTGGCACGAGCACGGAGTTTTACGCTGCCAATGTTGTTGGCCACGCTGAAGTCAGCCTCAGTCTTTGCACCTTCCTTGTTACGGATACCGACCGAAAAGATGGCGAGATTGTCAATCTTCACATTCTTGCCAGCCAAGAGCTGCTCCTTGATACACTTTACCATCGCTGTCATCATGCCCAGGCACATGGCCTCAGAGAAACCCGTGTTATGTTCCTCCATGTGCTTGGCAAGAGCTGCGAGATCCATCGTTTCCTCCACTACAGGGTAAGCATACCACTTGCCGTAAGCAGGACTTTTCTTGTTCTTGTTTTCTTTTACTACATACTTAATCATAATGATAAAAATTTTGAGTTAACTACTGCCGACTCCGCTCTTCTCTTTACCCACAGCCTCATACTCTTCGCCCATAGGCATATGAGAAAAGCTTCATCGCATAACCCCTTTGGATTACAATGCAAATATACCACTTTTCTTTTCGCCGACTATACGATGCCATACGTTGCGTGAGATAGCAAACGTTAGAGGGACATTCTTAGTAGGAAAGCCTTGGCTATCCCACTAGAATGCCCCTCTTTACCTTATGGCTCACCCAGGTATTCAGCGATTACCGCCACCTGTTTGGGTGTGAAAAACTTGTCCGACTTGCGATAGCCCATCTTCATCAGTTCCTCGCTCAACTCAGGATTGCGATGAATCCACGACATGAGATGATTGACTGCTGTATGGGCAGAACCTGCATCTGGAAAATACAACATGGCAAGCTCTGACTTGCCGTATGCCTTTACCTTGAATTCCATCATATTTTTCTCAGTTTTTACATTGATATACGATATAATGATTACAACCTTGCAGGGCGTAAGTATCATACTTAGGAGCCTTAAGTAGTATAGTTAGCACTCACAAAGATAATACTTACACCCCCAAAAGCAAGATACTTATTTCTCCTCAACTTTAGCCTTACAATAAATGCCACGACGAAGAGGAGTGATGATGCGATACACATTACTCATCTGGCTGAGCATCCTTTGTGCGCTTCGCTTACTGATGTTCTTCGTCTCAGCGCAGGCTAAGAATTCGGCTGTGCGAAACTCGCCATCAGGAAGCGACTGGTAGACGCTAAGTTCATCAGCGTTTAAGTTCACGCCCGAATTGGCAAAAGGATTTTCATTCTCCTTGGCTAGCACTGCATACACACGAGCCGTATGGTTGATGAGGCAACCCATGATGCTCATTGCTGTATGGAAATCACGGTCATCACACACCAAGGCTCGCTCATCAGCAGTGAAAATGTCATCCTTCTTGTTCCAATCCGACAAACGACGCAGGGCAGTCAACACCATCGCATAACGGAAGTTGGCAAGAGCCATACGAAACACAAAGGCATTGAAACCTGCTCCCAACATCTGGAACTGCTCGCAAAGTGTCTCTTCGTAGGTGGAGAGAAATTCCTGCTGCTGTGCCTTGCTCATGACAAACTGGATAGGATTGCCCTTTCTCTCCAACAGAGCGTGATAGAGAGGCAATAAGTCCTCGCCCATCTGCTTATAGGTGTCTTCCAAAGGGGAGTCGCTACGGGCGAATACATCGTGAAACTCCACCTTGTCGTCAGGCAGGTTGTAGAACTGGAATCTACTGCCCAAGCCATTCTCAAACGATGGGAAAAGACCAGGAATCTGGCCAGGGGTGCAGGTGATTAACACAGAGAGGCGTGGATTTTCGATGTCGATATGAATTTTATCACTCACACGATTCATAGAAACCGTCTCGTGATGATACGCCTTGCGCATTAAATCAGAGTAGTGACCATAGTCAGAATCTAGCATATTCGACACGGTATCTGCCTCAGTCTCAAACATTATGCCCCATCCACCGTTGGCATCGAGGGCACGATACACAGCAGAAGATGAGCTATTGCCTGGCATAAATGGTCGCGAAAGACAGGCTCCTTTGGAGCAGGTCCACGCTCGCCCTTATTCTTACCCTTGCCCTGAGCCTCATAAGCAGCCTTCTCCTCTTCAAACTTAGTCATCGAAGCCTCAAATTCTCTACGCATCTCCCTTTTCTCTGGTAGAGCCAACTGCTTGCAGAAAATCAAATCTCCCTTTTTTGTTGCGGCAGAGCCATATATGTTGGTAAAAAGCGGTGCAAATACACGACGACCATCATAGATGCCGTAGATACCACTCTGTACTTCGGTCGAACCATTGGCACCACCCATCAAACCCGATGTCACATTCAGAATGCCCAAGAGCATCTTGTCTCTGCTCACAGTATCCGGGTGGATTTTATAGACGTTACGGAGGCAAAAAGGCAAATCTTTCTCATTCACCTTGTCGGAGAAAGTATAACCTGTAGTAATAGTTTGCGCCACTGGTGCCATAGTGCCATGTGCCATTTCCTTATCCAAAATACCAGAATTCTTATATTTTTCTATATTTTCTATATATTTGGCATTTGGCACATTGGCGCAAGTGGCACGAACTGTCCCCTCTCTTGCGATAGTTTTCAGTTCGACGCCAGCATCCTTAGCCATCTTGAAGAAGGTTTGGATGGTGATGCCTTTTCCATTACCCTTCATGCAACTCGTATATTTCTTGTCGCACTCCTCATAATTGTATTCGGCGTTCATGCTGCTCAACTGGTGAAAGAGTTCTCTTCCATCCTCACCCAACCCATCGGCTAGGGCGAAACCTAATTTGATCCACTCTTCGTAAGGGGTCGTAATGTCAATATGACGATTTACGAGTGTGAAAACAATGAACTTCACCTTGTCATAAAGATAGGCATCCCTACTTGGAGCATCCTTTTTTCGCTGTCCTCCAACGCTTTTTTTGTGCAAAGTCTCTTGCTTTGTCTTGTCTTTCCCTGGTAGGGAGGTTCCATAAATAGTACCTGCATAAACATCCAGGTCGAACTGATTCAGGTTGTCCTTTTTATTTTTTTCTTTCATATTGTTATCCTTAAAAAAATCTTTTTCATAATCATGAAATTTAAAATAATTGAAAGCTAGGGTTGATTACCATATTTGCATCCCAGCAGAGGAAACATGCCGAGGCTACATTTGCTGGCGACGAGTCAGCCTCCAAACCATAAGTCAGGAGGAGATAGTTGCGCACGGCTCGATACCATTTTTCGTGGGAACCACGAGAGAGATCGATATGCGTAACCCACTTCACTCCATCGCCACGCGGACTGGTAAACATCAGCATGGTTTCGAAGTATCGGTCTTGTTCCAGCAGATGTCTAGCCTTCCAAAGGTTCTCATTTCCACCGAGGTGGTCGAAGTCGAAACATAGTAGTCCCGAATGCTGTAAGAGTCCATTTTGGTTACGGTAGGCGAATGTTCCACTGAAGGTAGCGAATGGCAAAAAGCTAGCCTTGAAGAGCTTTTGCTCCTTCTCGTCTTTAATGCCCCTAAGTTGCTCGGTGAGTTTCATCATCTTCATCGAGTTCATCCAACAATATACATCCTTCAGGGTTCCTTGCTTATAAGGTCTCTGGCTAGATGGCTTGTTGATGCCTGCAGCAAAGAGGCTGAAATGAGCAGTCGTTACATCTTTCATGTCATATCGTCTTTAGGAAGTTCGACACTAGCGATAGCTTCTGCATGAGCATTAGTCTCGCTTACTCTTTCAGCCGCCATTCGCTTGCGATAGGCGACAGCCAATGGTGTGTTGGCGTGGAGAAGCATATCAGCGATTGCTTCTCCGAGCGTTAATACCTTGTTCATTTTATTAGGGTATTACTTCTTTCCGTAATGAAGCGTTTTGCAGTCAGATAGTCATGTTCTCAAGCTTCTTAGTCAGAATGCTTGTCTGTCTGCAAGGTTATATGGGTACAACGGAGGATACTTGATAACCTTTGAAAATTAGCCTCTTGGCAAATTCGTATTTACTAATGGGATAAAACGAAAAAGCCAGCAAAAGCTATTAACTTTCGCTGGCAAAATTACAAAAGGTTATTGTTAGATTCCAAACAATCTAACAATGACCTAACAAAAATTTTAATATCTTTTAAGACTATCTCTTATTTGTCTTTCTTGATTCTAGAGTCTCACAATATTCTTCTGCTACATCTAGCATTTTATTAAATGGCTGAAGGAAAGTCTCCATTTTGTTATTAGCCGCTCGATTTAAATGGGATGAGTACTGAGATGACAACTGCTCAGAGTGTAATGCTTCGCCTATAGTTTCCATTACACTTTTGGTAGAAGCCACCTTTCCATTTTCCTCAAAATAGCCTAATTTACACATTGCATAAACTACTTCTATTACATGAGCGAGATGTTTGTCTGCAATACGAATGTCATGCTTTCCGATAGTTTTTTCTGCCTGCTCAACAGATTCAACCTGGTAATCATGCTCATTGCAACTCTCTACATGAAGAGGGCTATCATATAGTCTCTCATCTATCTCATCTAGAACATCCTCACCTTCCTCTGTAATAACCCATCTAGTCTTACAACCCAAAAGGACTTGTTTTTTCAAATAGCCTTTTTTAGACAAAAAATAAATCGGATTATGACTGTCAGAAGTTTCAATTAAACTCTCAGTTCTTGCAATATTCAATACCCGAAACTGCTCGTGTTTTAAATCAAACTCTTGTAAAGCTTTTCTTATAATTATTTTTCCTTCTTTCTAAAAGATTCCAACGCAGCAAGTCCTTCCTTCTTTATTTGACAAGAACACACTTCACCTCCAGCTAAGAATGAAGCAGACACCATATCCTTAGCTTTAAGCGACTTTAGTGCAGAATAAAACTTGGCTTCCGGCAATTCTGCTGGTGCCTCCTTATGCTGTTCTCCATCTGCGAGATGTTCCAGCACTCTTATTTCTATTTTAGAAAAAATGTATTGCATAATTTTATATTTTTTCCTCAAAATTACAAAAATATTCCAATAAAAAAGAAGAAAAATCAAAAAAAACACAATTATCTCCATAATTTTTATTACTTTTGCACCTAGGTTATCCTTATTATTAAGGAAAAGCCAAAGACATTGTGGGTAAAAACAAAAGCATTCGCTATTATTTCGCGTTTAGCCAAGAGCGTAGGAAACTCAATTTGGAATAACAAGCACGGAAATAATATGTGATAGGTGGTTCGTATCTATATGTAGCCTCCAGTCGATTGATAAGGCAAATGCATTTACGCTATAGGCGTGATGCATTCTTATAATCGACCTGGGGCTCCATTCCTACGCCGCCCCGTGCTAAACGCGATAAGAGGCATCACGCCCTTTTTGTGTTTTAGCGGATTGATAGTTGGGTGCGTAACAACTATCAATAATTATGGCAAATAGTACATTATCAAATGCTAAGGCTGCCAAGAAAGACGAGTTCTATACCATGTTTTATGATATAGAAACCGAAATGGAAGCCTATCTTGATTACAATCCAGATGTATTTCGTGGCAAGACGGTTCTTCTGCCTTGCGATGACCCGGAGTGGAGTATGCATCAAGTATATGGAGGATACCTCCAGGGAAATATACATTAATGGGAACAACAACCAAGAGTCTTACCATAGTTGCTATAGGCAATCTTTACCATGCCTGGAGAGTAAGAAACAAATAATAATAACTTTACAATATTAGAATTATGACTGACGAAGAAAAGAAAGAGTTCGAGGAATTCCTTCAGTGGAAAGCCGAGAAGAAGAAAAAGGAGGAAGAAGAGAAACGAGAGCAAGAAAAGCTTGAAAAACTAGCAGAACAGGCTAAGCAAGAACGCTTGGTTGCAGAACAAGCAAAAGCTAAACAACATGCTACTAATCCTTCTACTCCCAACGAATGGACAAATGAGAAAAGTGAGCACGATAAATTTGTATCGAAAGCTTTATTCTTTGTATGTAGTATCATGATTGTGGCTTTTGCTATTATTCTAGCCAGAAGAGAAAATGATCCTTACAAATCTCCTGCTACAGTAGCAAAAGAGAACATCCATAAGAAAGATTCAATTGATGCAATTATAGCCGCGCAAACTGAGAAAGAAGAGAAAGCAGCTTATAAAGAAAGAGTTCGTCTTGATAGTATCAGAAAGGCCAACAGAATAGATCAAGTAAAACATTCTGTGAAGATTTTAAAGGCTTACTTATCTTCTCCTAATAGTGCAGGTGGTGTAGATGCTCATTTGGTATGGAAGAATGTTTCTAAGAAAACAATTAAATACTTAACATGGAGTGGCTATCCTGTCAACGCCGTAGGTGATGCTGTTGAATGCGAAATTCGCGGAAGATCAGAAAGTGGTGGTAAAGTCACCGGACCTATTAAACCAGGAACCACGTATGGGTATAATTATTACTGGGAATGTTTATGGTACAATTATTCCGCTAAGAAGTTAGTTCTTACAGGAATTAACATCGAATACATGGATGGTAGTACTATGCGTATAAACCAGAATGAATTGAAATACATTCGTTAATAAACTATTCCAGATATTTATATGCAGTTAAAATAAAAAATAGATCTCTAAGAGCAAAAAGTCTGCAGTACTCGAAGAGGTTAAAAATATCAATGTGCGGACATAATAAAGTTTTATGAAAAAACATCTTTGGGTTCTATTGTTTTTGTTCTCTTGCCTGTCAATATCAGCACAAACAAGAGGACTTGTTAAGGGAGAGACAATTATGTTCTATCCTGTCTGTGATGATTTGAAAAATCAATATACGGGATACGATTGTTTTTATGATACAAATAAAGCGTATCATAATCACAAATTTAATGAGAAGGAGAAAAATAGATTTGCTACTGATGAGAATAAACTAACACCTTTTAAAGAGATAGAAGATCATTATTTTTATGTAGATAATACGCAAAAGTATAGTAAAAATGGCAAGTTGAAAAATGAAGCATACATTGCGTTCTTAACAAGAGATGATGGTGCAAAGATGATCCTTCGTGTTCTCTTTCAACCAGATAAGAATACAAATGCGATAACTCAAGGTATGTTAGTTAAATTTTATTCAGGTGGCAAGATGACGACAGGTGTCAATTTGCCATATATTACAAAAAGTGCTTGGGAAAATTCTCATGCACTAAAGGGGACAAAACTTGTAAGAACCAGTAATGATAATTATTATCTTGGCAAAGATATTAATTATCTTAGAAATGGTAAAACTACAAAAGGCTACATTTTAGATTTGGTTGCTGAAAACGCAAACAGATTAAAGGGTAATAATGTTGATCCAAATAGAATTTTTCTAAATGGCTCAGTTATTGGTGTGAATAATATTCTATTTAAAAATGTAGCTAATTATGCATTTCAGCAACCTTTTGCATGTGTGGATTTTTACGATAGCACAGTTTTCTTGCCTTTAAGCGATTTCTATGGTAATGGCCCTTCAACATTACAGATGGGCTATAATATTCTAAATTATTTCTGTGATTACAATCAGAAATATAACGAACTCGTAGCAGACTTACCACCAGTCATTCTGAATTTTATAAAGGCTTAGAAGTCTATTATGGAAGAAAAACTATGTTTATTGAAGGTGACGATGCTGCACATTTTACAGGAATTGGCAATAGCAATATTCCTTATATTCTAAAACCAGGATATTATACATTCGAGAAATTTGATTTCGATTATGATAAAAAGAAACTGAAATTATCTGTTTATCTAAAAGATTCAGTTGGTACTGAGTTTGCTGTCACTGCCAAAAATTATGATAAGCTCACATATGAGGGCTATGCTCGTTCCTTTTTTGAAGCTTTCTATAGAAAATCTGATATAATTACTAAAGATTCTTTAGCAGCTGTTGAACGAGATGCTGAAGAAAATTTAAGAAAGCTTTTAAAAGAAGCAGAAGACCAAGAAATTGCATCAGTCTCTAAAAAATATGGCTCCAAAATAGCACATTATTATCGCAACCTTTCAGCAGATGATAGAGAAAAATTCAATAAAGCTGCCTCTAGATGGGGTGCTTCGACTGCAAAAGACATTGTTGATGGTTACGTTAGAATTGGGTGGAATAAAGATAAATGCCGCATGTCCTGGGGGGAGCCAAGAGACATTAATACCACTATCGGAGCATGGGGAAGAGAAGAACAATGGTGCTATTACGATAGTTATCTTTATTTTGAAAACGGAAAATTAACTAGCATTCAGAACTGATGAAGAAAACAATTGTAACATGGATTCTAATGTTATTAGTAATCCCAATGTATTCTCAAAAAGGAGAATACTACATAAAAGAAGGTCGTTCCAAATCTCTACATTATGGTAGATATATTGAAGATTTTGGAGGGTCAGTTTACATAGGTAGTATGAACTTACCTAGTATAGGTTCAGAAATGATTGGTGGCTTTGAATGCACGATTTGGAACTTCTATTTCGATTATATGGGAGCTGCATTAGGTCATTCTAAATCTGTAAATGTAGGAAAATGGGAGAATCAAAAGACTGGTTCAACTTTCCACTTTGGCTACAGATTAAGTATCTATCGGAATTTTGCAATAACTCCTATCATTGGAAGAGCGACCATGGAAATCGGTACTGTAGATGGTTACGACTATTCTGTAGATAATGAGGGGAATATAATCAACTCTTTTAATGTTGAAGGCAGAGAAAGCAAACAAGATTATGGGGCTATTATTTCTTATGATTTCGGCAGTGTAAGAGATAACCATACTGACTGCTGTCTGAAATTGAGTTTTGGTCTTACCAAATATTGTATTTGGGGCGGCATTGGTTTCTCTCTGAAATAAAGAATATGGGACAATGATACCGGAATATTTACTCTACTATCATTTAAGTTCCCTCAATAAGTGTATAAAAAATATTTGAAAGTATGAAAAAAATATCATTTGTATTATTTTCCATTATTCTGTTGTCATGTAATGGAAATAATTCTGTTAGAAATCAAGAAACAATAGAAGCAGATTCTATTGCAACTGTTGACACTACAGTAACTCCTCCTATGGAAGAAAAGACCACTCCTAAGGAAGAGAGTAAAACAATTAATAAAGTAAGTAAAAATCGCAAGAGTGGAAATCAGATTGCTGGAATCTATTATTGTCGTAAGAGCGGTGATAGATATATTTTGAATCATGATTATAGCGGTTTGTTCTTACCAAAAGCTGGTGAAACTTGTACTATAGAATGGTATAAAACAGGAAATACAGTCTCTGTTACCTTTACAGGAGAAATGGCGTTCCTAGGAACACAAATTCTTAACTATGCTGAAGAGGGACATTTTCTGATTGAAAAATCTGAAATTTATGGCTATCTCAAGTATACTAAGCAATAAGGATTAAAGAACTTACGTATGCTGGTCTCTTCTGTTTAGTTATGAGAGTGTAAACTACAACACTAACAATGATATAATTATATACCGCCAAAGTACTCCTGATATCATGTACTTGCGGTAGTTATAATTCTAGCCTGTCAGTATCTATGTCGAATACTACAGGCTCATTTATCGGCTCATTTACAGGCTCATTTACAGGCTCATTTTGTATATGCAACGTTAATTTAATTGACGCTAGTGTAGTATCGTTACCAAGCGTAGCGGTGTAATCGGTACCATGCTATCGTCATATTTTATACAGAAACAAATTTCCCCAACCCGCTTAAGAAAGTAGGTTGGGGGATTTTTTCTTCTGCCACAGTCTTTGTTCCTATCCTGATTTATTCAGGTTTCCCTGATTTCTTCAGTAAAGGGGCGAGGAACTTGTAGGTATATCCCTTCTGCTGCTTCACCATTTCTTCTGGTGTTCCGGCAAAGAGGAGCTGACCGCCGCCTCGTCCACCTTCCGGACCCATGTCGATGAGCCAGTCGGCGAGTTTGATGACATCGAGATTGTGCTCGATGATGATGACCGTATTGCCACGGTCTACCAGTTTCTGGAGTACATCCATCAGAATGCGGATGTCTTCGAAATGCAGACCGGTTGTCGGTTCATCGAGAATATAGAGCGTCTTGCCCGTATCACGCTTCGAGAGTTCGGTAGCCAGTTTTACGCGCTGACTTTCACCGCCAGAGAGGGTAGTGGAACTCTGTCCTAACCTGATGTATCCGAGACCTACATTCTGTAAAGCCTTGATCTTCTGCAGTATCTGAGGAACATTCTCGAAGAAATCTACCGCCTGGTTGATGGTCATGTCGAGAACATCGGCGATGCTCTTTCCCTTGTATCTTACCTCCAGCGTCTCGCGGTTGTAGCGTTTGCCGTGGCATACCTCACAAGGTACGTAGACATCCGGCAGGAAGTTCATTTCGATGGTCTTATATCCGTTACCCTTACATTCCTCACATCTTCCACCTTTCACATTGAAGGAGAATCTGCCCGGCTTGTAACCGCGGATCTTTGCTTCGGGAAGTCCTACGAAGAGCGAGCGGATATCGCTGAACACGCCTGTGTAGGTAGCTGGATTGCTGCGAGGCGTTCTGCCAATAGGACTCTGGTCTACATTCACTACCTTGTCGATATTCTCGATACCATCGATGCTCTCGTATGGCATCGGTTTCTTGAGCGAACGGTAGAAATGCTGCGAGAGGATAGGCTGGAGGGTCTCGTTGATGAGAGTAGATTTGCCTGAGCCACTGACACCCGTTACGACAATGAGTTTGCCGAGTGGAAAATCAACATCCACCCCCTTGAGGTTGTTGCCCGTAGCTCCGTGAATGGTAATATGCTTGCCGTTGCCTTCTCTGCGGAGCAGGCACCTCAATAGCCATCTTGCCGTTGAGATACTGGGCGGTGATGGTATCGGTCTTGAGCATCTCCTGAGGTGTGCCCTGGAAGACAACTTCACCTCCCTTGCGTCCCGCCTTCGGACCGATATCTACTATCCAGTCGGCAGCCCGCATCATATCTTCATCGTGCTCCACCACAATAACGGTATTGCCCAGGTCGCGAAGTTCCTTCAGACTGTTGAGCAGACGTTCGTTGTCGCGCTGGTGCAGACCGATGCTCGGCTCATCGAGGATATAGAGCACGTTGACCAGCTGGCTACCAATCTGAGTAGCCAGACGGATGCGCTGGCTCTCGCCACCCGAGAGAGAAGCTGACTGGCGGTTGAGCGAGAGATAATTAAGTCCCACATCGAGGAGGAAGGTAACGCGTGAGCGCAACTCCTTGATGATTTCGTGGGCCACCTTCGCTTTCATCGAAGGCAGATGCTGTTCCACTTCTTCGAGCCAATCGCGCAGTTCATCGATGTCAAGACTGGCTACTTCGGATATATTCTTATCCCAGATCTTGAAAGAGAGCGATTCCTTTTTGAGTCGCAAACCATGGCACTCAGGACATTCGATGGTAGAGATAAACTGGTCGGCCCATTTCTTGCCCGCCGCACTCTCGTCATCCTCCATCACCTTCTGCAGGTAGTCGATGATGCCATCGTAGGCGCAGAAATAGTCGGTAGAGGTATGCACCTTTTCCTTTTCTATCTTCACGTTTTCGAGTGAGCCATAGAGAATTTCCTGCATGGCATCGCCCGGAATCTCGCAGATAGGTGTCTTTAGGTTGAGGTCATACTTGCTGAGCAATGATTCTATCTGCCAGAAAATCATCTGGTTCTTGTATTTGCCAAGTGGAGCGATGCCGCCTTCATGGATGCTGAGTTTATCATCGGGAATTACCTTCTTGATATCAATCTGGTTCACCTTTCCCAGACCCTTGCAATGCGGACAGGCACCTTCGGGAGAGTTGAAGGAGAACATGTTAGGAGCTGGATCCTGGTAGGCGATACCCGTTACAGTCCATGAGACGCTTGGAGTATGTCTTGGCCTCCTTGGCACCTTTCTCAAGAACCATTACCATGCCGTCGCCCTGTTTCATAGCCGTTGCCACACTCTTGCGGATACGTTCCTCATCTTCTTCCTTCACCACCAGTTTATCAACCACAGCTTCTATATTGTGGTTCTTGTAGCGGTCGGTTTTCATATTGGGAACGATTTCGAGGATGTTGCCGTCGAGTCGCACATAGAGATACCCCTTTCTGCGCATGCTTTCGAAGAGTTCGCGGTAATGACCCTTGCGCTGGCGTACGAGGGGAGCGAGCAGGAAGATAGCCTTGCCTTATAATCGCTGAGAATCATGTCGATGACCTGTTCCTCGGTATATTTCATCATCTCCTCGCCACTCTGGTAGCTGTAGGCAGTACCGGCGCGGGCATAGAGCAGACGGAGATAGTCGTAAATCTCGGTGGTAGTGCCCACGGTAGAGCGGGGATTCTTGTTGGTGGTTTTCTGTTCTATGCTGATGACTGGACTCAATCCCGTAATCTTATCAACATCCGGGCGTTCCATATTACCCAGGAAGTTGCGGGCATAGGCAGAGAAGTTTCGATATATCTGCGCTGACCTTCGGCAAAGATGGTGTCGAAGGCCAGTGAACTCTTGCCCGAACCCGAGAGTCCGGTAATCACGGTGAGGGAATCACGCGGAATCTCCACATCTATGTTCTTGAGGTTGTGGACCCGTGCGCCCCATACATTTATCTTTTCTTCTGAATTCATATTCCAATTCTGCTAATTGCTGTTTGCCTAATAGTTACTGTTCTGTTCTTCGGTATAACCTCTGAGCAGGTTGACATCACGTTTGATGTTATACACAACGCCATCTGTCCCCTTCGCCTTGACGAGACAGAAGTAGACACCCTCCTTGACCGGTTTTCCGCGGTAGGTGCCATCCCATCCCGTGGCAGGTCGGTCCATTCATAGAGTTTCTGTCCCCACCTATTATATATATAGGCGTGGAACTCCTCAATGTTCCGGTAACCATCCTTGGGCTTGTAGATGTCGTTGATGCCATCGCCATTTGGAGAGAAGGCATTCGGCATGAGAAGAGAACTGACCTTGGTCGTCTCTTCTGTGTTGTCCTCCTCGTCGTCGTTGACTTCCTGAGCGTGTAATTGACACGTCAAAAGTGGCAACATGATGCAAAGTAATGCTATTTTTCGTCTCATTTCTAAAATAATTTGTGCAAAGATAATAAAAAGATGAGAGATATTGCGTCAGATGCAAGATTTTTGTATTTTTGCAGATGAAAACATGAAATATTTGAAGATATCGTTAAAAAAATCTTGTGATATGAGACAAAAAATGAGATATTTCCTGCTGCTCGTTGGGCTTCTGCTCAGTGTCAGCATTAGCGCGCAGACTGTAAAATGGCGCGACATTTACACGGTTAAGAAGAAAGATACTATCTTTGGTATCGCCAACAAATACGGATTGAGCCTTCCTGAACTGATGGATGCCAATCCGGAGATGAAGCGTGAGGGATACATGCTGCAGAAGGGAGCTACGCTCTTTATTCCATACACCAAAGACCAGAAGAATCCTAATCAGGTGAACGGTCAGAAGTCGGGGAATGGGGCGACGGTTCAGCAAACTGCTACAGCTCCGGCAACCTCAAAGGCTGCTGTTGCCAGAAATGCGGTAAAGGTAGGCGTGATGTTACCTTTGCATAATGTTGATGGCGACGGCAAGCGAATGGTAGAGTATTACCGCGGTTTGCTGCTGGCTTGCGAAACCCTGAAGCAGCAGGCGCCGATATAGATGTGCATGCCTGGAATGTTCCTATTGATGCTGATATCCGGAATACACTCTTGCAGGAGGGCGCTAACCAATGCGACATCATCTTTGGTCCACTTTATACCAAGCAGGTGGCTCCGCTGACCAACTTCTGCAAGACCTACGGCATCAAAATGGTGATTCCGTTCTCTATCAGCGGAGATGATGTAGAAAGAAACAAAGAGATTTTCCAGGTTTATCAGAGCGATGAAGCGCTGAATGATGCGACCATCAAGCATTCCTGAGCCGATTTACCAATGTGCATCCTATCTTTGTAGACTGCAATGATTCTACTTCGAGAAAGGGCAACTTTACGTTCGGTCTGCGCAAGGAACTGGAACGCAGGAAAATCAATTACAGCATCACCAATGTGAATTCAAGTGTCGAGCAGTTTGCCAAGCTTTCATGCCTTCCAAGCAGAATGTGATCATCCTGAATACGGGACGTTCGCCACAGTTGACTCAGGTATTGAACAAGCTCGACGAATTTGATGCGAAGTATCCGGGTGCAGCCATCTCTCTCTTCGGCTATACCGAATGGCTGATGTATGCCAAGTATAATCTGGAAAGATTCTATAAGTATGATACTTATATCCCTTCCACCTTCTATTATAACCCGAACTCAGCACAGACCAAGGCGCTTGAGAGCCGTTATGAGCGATGGTTCCATCAGCCTATGATGGTGGCACAGCAAGATTCGCCATCACCGGTTTCGATCACGGAATGTATCTGATTCAGGGCGTCAAGAGATATGGCAAGAACTTTACAGGTGAGCGCCAGCAGATGACTTACCAGCCGGTGCAGACTCCACTCCGTTTCGAGAAGACCAGTAGAGGAGGATACAAGAACAAGAGTTTCCAGTTGATTCACTATACCTTTAATCATCAGATAGAGGCGGTGAAGTACTAGTTTATAGTTTACAATTTATAGTTTACAATTTATAGTTTACAATTTATAGTTGATAATGAATAGAAATATTGGCTGCTGATTCTGATGCTCATCTTCGGAATTCCAGTTTCGGCACAGATAGGAGAGCATCGTAATGATTTCGCCATCGGTTTTAATGGGGGCTATATGATGAGTAGCGTAGGATTCATACCCGAGGTACAGCAGAAGCAGCACGGCGGACTGACGGGCGGTTTTTCGATGAGATATACCTGTGAGAAATATTTCAAGACCATCTGCTCTATCTATGCCGAAGTAAACTATGCGCAGGCAGGATGGGAAGAGGATATCCTGGATATGGAGAATAATCCGGTGATTATCACCGAAACCCAAGAGGCGATGGCTTACAAGCGTACCATCAACTATATTCAGGTGCCAATCTTTGCGCATCTGGCATGGGGTAGGGAGACAAGAGGACTGAATATCTTCGTGAATGCCGGTCCGCAGTTTGGCCTCTATCTGAGTGATTCGCAGAAGACCAACTTCTCGGTAGACACATGCCGGCAACCGACAATAACCGTGTAAGTCCGGTGGTGGCTCAGGATACGATGGCAGTCAAGAACAAGCTCGATTATGGTATCGCCCTGGGTCTGGGTGCTGAATACAGTATTCCGAAGGTGGGGCATTTCCTTGCCGAAGCCCGATACTACTATGGTCTGGGAAATATCTACGGTGCTTCTAAGCGTGATTATTTCGGAAAGAGTAACTACGGACAGATTGTTCTGAAACTCTCTTATCTCTTTGATATCACCAGAACGAAGAACGTTAGGAGAAAGTAGTTAATAGTTTACAGTTAATAGTTAAGAGAAAATAGTGATAATGAAATTATCATTTATGTTTTAAAGAAAATGAGTACAACAGAAAAAATGCAGATGAAATTGAGCGACTCTAAGTCAGCTCGCTGGACCGCCCTCCTCATCGTGAGTATCACGATGATGTTCGGTTACTTTTTTACAGATGTGATGTCTCCACTGGAGCCTCTCTTGACAGCAGCCAAGGGAACAGAGGATGGTCTCGGACTCGGATGGAATTCGGATGAATACGGCTTCTTCTCTGGAGCTTACGGATACTTCAATGTGTTCCTCCTGCTCCTCTTCTTCGGTGGTCTTATCTCGATAAGTTTGGCATCCGTTTCACTGGTATCCTTTCTACCGTCCTGATGTTTGGTGGAGCCTTGTTGAAGTGGTATGCTTTAGGTCATGAGTTGACGGAATGGTTGCTGTACCATTCTTCGGTACTTACAGTACGCAGGTAGTGATAGCTGCTCTTGCTTTGCCATCTATGGTGTAGGATGCGAGATATGCGGTATCACAGTGAGCAAGGTTATAGTGAAGTGGTTTACGGGTCATGAGTTAGCTCTGGCAATGGGAGTGCAGGTGGCTACGGCTCGTTTGGGAACTGCTGCAGCTCTGAGTGCTTCTCTTCCTTTGCCAAGGCAATGGGTGGAGTATCTGCTTCTGTTGCTTTGGGCACTGTATTGCTTTGCGCTGGTGTACTGGTTTATCTGGTTTATTGCGTGATGGACAAGAAGGAGGATGCTTCTGTGGCAGCTGTGGCTACTGAGCCGGAAGAAGGTTTCAAGTTCTCTGACTTGGGAGTCTTTTCAAGACAATAGGTTTCTGGTATGTGGCTGTACTCTGTCTGATGTTCTATGCAGGCGTATTCCCATTCTTGAAGTTTGCTACCAAGCTGATGATTTTCAAGTATGGTGTGGATGCTAATTTGGCAGGTCTGATTCCTGCGATGTTGCCATTCGGTACCATCTTCCTCACACCGCTCTTCGGTAGTATATACGATAAGTATGGCAAGGGTGCTACGCTGATGATTATCGCAGTTGCCTCCTGACCTTTGTGCACGTCATGTTTGCCCTGCCAATCAACTCATGGGTGCTTGCCATCGTGCTGATGCTCATCCTGGGCATCGCATTTGGACTGGTACCATCAGCATGTGGCCATCTGTGCCAAAGATTATCCCAATGAAACTCTTAGGAACTGCATACGCCCTTATCTTCTACATCCAGAACATCGGACTGGCTCTCATTCCGGTATGGATTGGTAAGGTAAACCAGGCGAATACCGCAGCCGACGGCACCATCGACTATACCCAGACGATGACTATCTTTGCCGGTTTCGGAGTAGTAGCCATCCTCATCGCTTTCCTCCTCTTGTTTGAAGATAAGAGAAAGGGATATGGATTGCAGAAGCCTAATGTGAAATAAGTGAAGAGCGAAGAACAAAGAGCAAATTGAGTGAAGAGTAAAAAACGAAGAGTGTAGAATCCGTTTGCTCTTTGTTCTTCTAAATCTTTGAAAGTGTAATTTTTAAAAGAAAGGAAATAACCATGAATGCGACACCTGAATCATTGATTAAGGACTATGCTGACCCGATAGAGCTGCAGGAGATTGACAAGTTTGTATGTTCAGAGATGGGCAGACAGATACACCGGTATATCAAGGGTATGTCCGGTACCAAGCAAGCTATGTTGAAATTTGAGGAAAGGCTAGCCAGCCTCTCTGTACCAGAGAAGGAGAAGGCGATAGCCAAGTATATTGATCTGAACAGAAAAGCATTGGATGGTCTTGACTTGAAGATGATTCTGGTCCGTTCGGTAGCCAACTATTGTGACACCTTCCAGTATATGCTGGATTTTGTCAACGATAAGCGCAAGATGGTTTTCTATTACCAGCGCATCAAGGCGAAATACATTCAGTATCATGAAGTATTTGAGCAGGATGGAAGTTCGGTATGAAAGATCATCAAGGCAACATCTTACTCTCGCCAACTTATGATTTCTTGCGCACCTGCTACATTTATAATGATGACTTGAGCATCATGCCGGTAATAGCTGAGAAGAATGGCAAGATGGGACTGGTAATGCCGGATGGTAACGATACGGTAGTGGCGGATTTCCTTTACGATGAAATTTGCTTGCGTGATGAATATCCTTACTTCGAAGCATCCCGTGAAGGTATCAGTGGCTTGATTGATAAGTTTGGAAACTTTGTTAATAGTTAACAGTAAACAGTTTATAGTTAATAGAGAAAGGGCAATCAGATTGGATGAACCAGCTGATTGCCCTTTTTTACTTTCGTTGCTATGAGCAACTTGGTTTTATCTATTTTTCTCTCGTCTTCAAACCCTAGTGAAGAAAAGCAAAAGAATTCTTCACTCTTCGTTCTTCACTCTTCACTTAACTTATCCCAAGTACTTCATCAGGATTTTGATCTTACCGCTATCACGGAGCTTGATGATACTCTTTTCGCGAATTTGGCGAACACGCTCACGGGTAAGGTTGAACTCGCTACCGATTTCCTCCAAACCCTTCTCGTGGCAACCGATACCATAGCAGTAGCACAGAATCTTGCGCTCACGGTCTTTCAATACAGAGTTGAGAACGCGGTCAAGCTCGCTCGCCATAGACTCGAAGTCAACACCCTTGTCGGTACGGCTGTCATCACCCGAAGCCATCACGTCGACCATCGCATTGTCATCATCATCGCTACCGAATGGAGCATCGATACTCATGTGGTGATTATCTGCCTTGATAGTCTGGTCGATTTTGCTTTCTTCCATCTTTGTGATTTGAGCGAGCTCAGCAACAGAAGGTTTACGCTGGTTCTCCTGCTCAAACTTACTGATTTCTGCACTAATCTTACTCAATGCACCTACCTGGTTCAAAGGCAGGCGAACGATACGGCTCTGCTCGGCAATAGCCTGCAGGATACTCTGACGAATCCACCATACGGCGTATGAGATAAACTTAAAGCCGCGGGTCTCGTCAAACTTTTCAGCAGCCTTTACCAAACCGATATTACCCTCGTCGATGAGGTCGGTAAGAGAAAGACCCTGGTGCTGATATTGCTTAGCAACAGATACAACGAATCGAAGGTTTGCTTTTACCAATTTCTCTTTGGCACGTTCTCCCTCACGACCGCCTTTGCGAATCTTCTGGGCAAGTTCGATTTCTTCATCGATAGAGACCATAGGCTCTCTACCAATCTCCACCAAGTACTTGTCGAGTGCTTCACTGGAACGGTTGGTTATACTCTTACTAATCTTAAGTTGTCTCATAAATATCCTTTTACCTTTCTATTTAGAATTTTTTGAAGTATTTTTGTGTATCCCGAAACCTCCTCTTGGTTTCGGGGTGCAAAGGTACGAAAAAAATGCAATTACGTTGTAATATAAACGGATTTTTTTATTCTGATTTGTCTGTTTTTTAGAATTTTAGCCGGTTCCTAGTAGAAAAATGCTATGTGAAGTGCGCTTTTTGGTGCAATAAGTTTGAAATATGGAATAATTTATGTATCTTTGCACAAAAATTGCGAGAAAAGAATGACTAAATAATAAAATTACAACAAAACAAAAAATTATGTTTGAGAATCAACCAAAAGGTCTGTGGGCCTTAGCTTTGGCAAACACGGGTGAGCGTTTCGGCTATTACACCATGCTTGCTGTGTTCTTGCTTTATTTGCAGGCCAACTTCGGTTTTGAAACCGGATTGGCAAGTACTATTTACTCTACATTCCTGATGATGGTTTATTTCCTTCCTATCATCGGTGGTATCGCAGCCGACAAGTTTGGCTTTGGACGTATGGTTACCACAGGTATCTTCATCATGTTCATCGGCTATCTTGTTCTCTCACTTCCTCTTGGCAAGGAAACCGTTGCCGTTGCTGCTATGGGTATTTCACTTATTCTCATCGCTTTGGGAACCGGTCTGTTCAAGGGTAATCTGCAGGTGATGGTAGGTCGTCTCTATGATGAGCCACAGTATGCCAGCAAACGTGATTCCGGTTTCTCACTCTTCTATATGGCTATCAACATCGGTGCTATGTTTGCTCCTACTGCTGCCATCAAGATTATGAAGTGGGCGCAGGAGAGCCTGAGCGTTTCAGTGGAGGATTCATACCACTTCGCTTTCGCCGTGGCTTGTGCTTCGCTGATTTTCAGTATCGCTATCTACTATGCCTTCAGATTTACATACAAGCATGTTCTTGCTTCTGAGACCAAGAGTAAGGATGATAGGACTTCTGCCAAGGAGACAAACGAACTTCTAAGGCTGAGACCAAGGAACGCATCATCTGCCTCTGTCTCGTATTCGCTGTGGTTATCTTCTTCTGGATGGCTTTCCATCAGAACGGTAATACATTGACACTCTTTGCACGCGATTATACACAGAAGACTTCAGAGGGTCTGCAGTCAATGGCGTTCGATGTTACCAACCTCGTAGCCTGCATCTTCGTGGTTTACGGTTGTTTCGGTCTGGCACAGAGCAAGACTGGCAAGGGTAAGGGCATCTCTCTTGGTGTTATTGTTGCTGCCATCGCTTTCCTCTTCTACAAGTACAGCAACCTTGAAGGTGCCGTAGATGTTGAGGCTCCTATCTTCCAGCAGTTCAACCCATGTTATGTAGTGGCATTGACACCAGTGAGCGTTGCTTTGTTCTCATGGCTTCACAAGATTGGCAAGGAGCCTACATCGCCAGAGAAGATTGGCTTGGGTATGCTCGTTGCTGCTCTCGGTTTTGTATGGATGGCTGTAGGTTCTATGGGCTTGGAGCTTCCTTTGACACAGGGCAATCCTGCTACAGAGGGTACACGTGTAAGTGCTAACCTCCTCATCTCTACATACCTCATCCTTACATTCGCAGAGCTTCTGCTTTCTCCAATCGGTATTTCATTTGTATCGAAGGTAGCTCCTCCAAAGTATGCAGGTTTGATGATGGGTCTCTGGTTTGGTGCAACAGCCATCGGTAATCAGTTGGTTATGATTCCTGGCATCATGTGGGGGCAGAACTTCAACCTCGTTGCCATCTGGGGTGTTCTCGCAGGTATCTGCCTGGTTTCAGCTCTCTTCATCTTCTCTATCATCAAGAAGTTGAACCGCGTAAGCTAAATCTTAGAATTATAACATATAAAAGCTTGCTTCATTTTTCGAAGCAAGCCTTTTTTTATATGTTATTTCTTCAACCACTTGTCTAACCAGCCGAAGAAGGTGCGCTGCCAGAGCACGCCGTTCTGTGGCTTCAATACCCAGTGGTTCTCATCAGGATAGATGAGGAGCTCGGCTGGGATGCCACGCATGCGAGCTGCATTGAAGGCACCCATGCCCTGGTTGGCATTGATACGGTAATCCTTTTCGCCGTGGATGCAGAGGATTGGAGTATCCCACTTGTCTACAAACTTATGAGGACTGTTCTCGTAAGTCTTCTTGGCGTTGGCACTCTGGTCCTTGTTCCAGTAAGCATCCTCGTATTCCCAGTTAGAGAACCAAGCCTCCTCGGTATCGGTGTACATGCTCTCCAGGTTGAAAGCACCATCGTGAGAGAGGAATGCCTTGAAACGCTTGTTGTGATGACCGGCGAGATAGTATACTGAGAAACCACCGAAGCTTGCACCCACACATCCCAGACGATCCTTGTCTACGTAAGGAAGATTGTTGGCAGCATCATCAATGGCTGAAAGATAATCGTTCATGCACTGGCCTGTCCAGTCGCCAGAAATCTCTTCGTTCCATGCGCTTCCGAAACCAGGGAGACCGCGGCGGTTTGGCAATACGACTACATAGCCGTTGGCTGCCATGATCTGGATGTTCCAGCGGTAGCTCCAGAACTGGCTTACCGGACTCTGAGGACCACCCTCGCAGAAGAGAAGGTAGGGTACTTCTTGTTAGCATCGAAATTAGATGGCAACATAATCCATACCAGCATCTGCTTGCCGTCGGTAGTCTTTACCCAACGCTGCTCACACTTACCCATATTCAACTGGTTCAGAATATGGTCGTTCTCGCGGGTAATCTGCTCTACCTTGGTACTCTTGGCATCCTTGCCTGGAGTTACGATGTAGATATCAGTAGGATGACTCATGCTAGCCTTGGTAGCGAGAAGCTTGTTGCCGTTGTTGGCAAGCGAGATGCTTCCGTAGTCAGCCCACTCGTTGGTAATCTGCTTCACTTCGCCCTTGAAGTTAGCCTGATAGAGGTTCAGGGTTCCGTGCCATACGCCGATGAAGCTGAGGCTCTTGTTGTCCTTGTTCCATACGAAGCCCTCTACGTTTGAATCAAACTTGTCTGATACATAGTTCTTCTTGCCTGTGGCGAGGTCGTATACACAGAGGCGGTTGCGGTCGCTCTCGTAGCCATCGCGAGCCATGCTCTGCCAAGCGATGTACTTGCCGTCAGCAGAGACTGAGGGTTCACGTCGTAACCCGGATTGTTCTTCAGATTCTCAGGAGCGTTGACAGCCTGGTTCTTCATGCTCTTGGTAGCATCAATCTTAGGCTCTACATAGCCAGCCTCCTTGCAGAGGTTCTTTGTCTCGCGCGTACCTATATTATATAGGTAGATATCAGAGTCGGTAGAGATGGCATACTGAACGCCCTCTTTTTTGCGGCAGGTATAGGCGATGGTCTTGGAATCCGGACTCCATGCCAGCTGCTCGATGCCACCGAATGGAGCCATAGGGCACTCGAATGTTCATCCTTCAGGATGTCTTCGCCGGCATTGATGGTACCGTCTTCAGCCACATCAGCCACGAAGGATGGAGAAGGCTCTCTACGTAGTGGTCCCAGTGGCGATAGTTCATATCAGTTACGAGACGGCCGGTAGCCAATGGGAGATCAGAAGGATTCTCCTTGATGGTTCCGTGGTAAGGGAGTTCCTTGATGAGGATTACCTTCTTGCCGTCAGGAGAGAAGCGGAAGCCCTGGATGCCCAACTTGTCGTTGGTGAGCTGCTTTCTGCCTGTACCGTCAGGGTTCATGCTCCAGAGCTGTCCGTCGCGGATGAAGGCAATCTTCTGTCCGCCCTGAATCCAGGCAGCATCTGTTTCGCTCTTTGCATCGGTGGTCAATGCCTTCTGGTTCTTGCCGTTGGCATCCATGATGAAGAGCATCTGATGACCCTTGTTCTCCTTTACACTGTAGTAACCCACCTGGTACACCACCTGCTTGCCGTTAGGCGAAGCTTCGGCGCCACCGATACGTCCCATTGCCCAGAGAGCCTCAGGAGTCATCAGGTGGTTTTCTACCTTGATGTCATTTTTCTGAATCATAGTCTGTGCATCAGCAGCTGTGACCATCGTGAGAGCCGCAGCAGCTAAAATCATAGCTTTAATCATGTTTCTAATTTTACTGTTATAATGTTGCTTTGTTGTTATGTATCCTATTTGTCTTAAATCTGATCCAAAGCCTGCTTGATATCATCGAGGATGTCTTCTACATCTTCGATACCTACAGAGAGGCGAATCAGATCTGGCGCAACACCTGCTTCCTTCAGCTGCTCTTCGCTGAGCTGGCGATGGGTGTGACTTGCTGGATGGAGCACACAGTGCGGGCATCGGCTACATGGGTTACGATGTTGATCATGTCGAGAGAATCCATAAACTTGATGGCTGTCTCGCGATCTCCCTTCAATCCGAAGGCAATAACACCGCAGGTGCCGTTTGGCATATACTTCTGGGCAAGCGCGTGATACTCATCGCCCTCCAGACCGCTATAATGAACCCAAGCCACACGCTCATCGTTCTGCAGGAACTCTGCCACCTTCTGTGCATTTGCACAATGCTGGCGCATACGGAGGTGGAGACTCTGAAGACCGAGGTTGAGGATGAACGAATTCATTGGGGCAGGGATGCTGCCGAGATCGCGCATCAGCTGAGCTACGAGTTTGGTGGTGTAGCCCATCTTGCCGAAAGCCTTCACATAGGTCAGACCATGGTAGCTGTCATCCGGTGTGCAGAGACCTGGGAACTTATCAGCATGAGCCATCCAGTCGAAGTTGCCGCTGTCTACTACCACGCCACCTACCTGTGAAGCGGTACCATCCATATATTTGGTAGTACTGTGGGTAACGATGTCGGCACCCCATTCGAATGGGCGGCAGTTGATAGGCGTAGCGAAGGTGTTGTCAACGATGAGAGGCACCCCATTCTTGTGAGCAATGCGTGCAAACTTCTCGATGTCGAGTACTGCGCAGCCCGGGTTGCTGATGGTTTCGCCGAAAACAACCTTGGTGTTAGGGCGGAAAGCCTTCTGGATTTCTTCTTCGCTATCGTTCGGATTCACGAAAGTACACTCAATGCCGAGTTTCTTCAGGGTTACACCGAAGAGATTGAAGGTACCACCATAAATCTCATTAGATGTAACGATATGGTCGCCCGCTTCGCAGATGTTGAACACAGCATAGAAGTTGGCAGCCTGACCGCTGCTGGTTAATACGGCTCCCACGCCACCTTCGAGTTCGGCAATCTTCTTAGCCACAACATCGTTGGTAGGTTCTGGAGACGGGTATAGAAGTAGCTTCCTTCTTCAGGTCGAAGAGCATAGCCATCTCCTCAGAGTTGTCATACTTGAAGTAGTGCTTTGATAAATTGGCACTTCAATCGGTTCGCCGTTCTTTGGCTCATAGCTCCCTGCACGCAGATAGAGGCGGTACGTAAATTCTTTTTCATTTGTCGGTTATGTTTTCTTTTAAACTTCATGTTTTTGCGATATGACATGTTATGCTGCCCATTGCAAGATGCAAAGATACGGCAAATCCTTGAGAATTAAGAATAATTTGCGTAAAACATTGTTCTATAGCCAGTTTTTTTTGTACTTTTGCAGTCAAATTTGCAAAATAATAGCGATATAGTTTTATTTAAAGTAGTATGAAGATAGGTTTCGATAACGAGAAGTATCTGAAGATTCAGTCAGAACACATCGAGGAGAGAATCTCACAGTTTGACGGAAAGCTTTACCTCGAATTGGGCGGTAAACTTTTTGACGATCATCATGCCAGCAGAGTTTTGCCGGGTTTCCAGCCTGACAGCAAACTGCGCATGTTCCAGAAAATCAGCGATAGCATCGAGATTGTTATCGTGATTAGTGCAGCCGATATAGAGAAGAACAAGAAGCGTGCCGACTTGGGCATTACTTACGATGAGGACGTGTTGCGCCTTCGTGGTGAGTTCCAAAACCGTGGTTTCATGGTGGGTTCTGTTGTCATCACTCATTATAATGGCCAGCCTGCCGCCATCGCCTTCAAACAGCGTCTGGAGCGCGAGGGCATCAAGACTTACTGCCATTATCTCATCGAGGGCTATCCTCACAACGTGAGTCTGATTGCCTCTGACGAGGGCTTCGGTCAGAACGATTATGTTGAAACAGAGCGTCCGCTGGTTATTGTTACTGCGCCGGGTCCTGGCAGCGGTAAGATGGCGGTTTGCCTGAGTCAGCTTTATAATGAGAACAAGCGTGGCGTGCGTGCCGGTTATGCCAAGTTTGAGACATTCCCAGTGTGGAATCTCCCATTGAAGCATCCTGTGAACATCGCATACGAGGCTGCTACTGCCGATCTGAACGATGTGAATATGATTGACCCGTTCCATCTGGAGGCTTACAACAAGATAGCCATCAACTATAACCGTGATGTAGAGATTTATCCTGTGCTCAATGCGCTATTCGAGGGTATCTATGGTAGCAATCCATACAAGTCGCCTACGGATATGGGTGTGAACATGGTAGGTTTCTGTATCTCTGATGATGAGGCTTGCTGCGAGGCATCCAAGAATGAGATTGTCCGCCGTTACTATGCGGCTACCAACAAGATGGCGGCTGGTGCTTGCAATGAAGATGAGATCAATAAGATTCAGATGCTCTTCAATCAGGCTAAGATTACTACTGATTACCGCAAGGTGACGGTAGCTGCCAAGAATCATAAGAAGGAGACGGGTCATACCTCTTCTGCCATTGAATTGGAGGATGGTACAATTATCTGCGGTCATAGCAGCGAGTTGCTGGGCTGTAGTGCCGCCTTGCTCCTGAATGTTACCAAGCAGTTGGCTGGTATCGACCATGAATTGAAGCTGATTCCTCAGTCGATGATTGAGCCTATCCAGCATACCAAGGTGAATTATCTCGGTGGTCACAATCCTCGTCTTCATACGGATGAGGTTTTGGTAGCTCTTTCTGTTCTTTCAGAGAATGATGAGAACTGCAAGAAGGCATTGGAGCAGTTGCCTAAGCTTCGCGGCTGTCAGGCTCATAGCACCGTGATGCTGAGTGATGTAGACAAGAAGATCTTCAAGAAGCTCGGTGTGGATATCACCTGCGAGCCGGTATTGAAGAAGTAAATTTGCTTAAAATGAAAATACCCCCGAAAGTATAATTAATAATGTTGTTAGATTAATTATACCTTTTCGGGGGTAATGTTATGCGTTTGTTGCTGGAGTAACTCCTGTCACATTAGCTAGCGTGTCACGGATAAAACCATTGATGGTTGTTCCTGCTTGCATTGCCATCATCGCAATACGACTATGGATTTCAGGAGTGATGCGGATATTTAAGTTGCCACTATAAGGTACACGAGGTGCCTTTCCATTAGCTTTACATAAGGCAAGATAGTCATCTATTGCGCCTTCAAAATCCTTGCGTAATTCATTAACGTCTTGACCTTCGTAGGTAATCATATCCTTGCTCATTCCGAGAACCTTACCATACAGGCAATTGTCCTCCTCACTATAATCTACGCTACCCGTATAACCTTTGTATTTTAATAATCCCATATTATGTTCCTCCTATTTGTTAATATATCCATTAGCTTTTAGAAATGTGAATACTTGTTTCATAAAATATCCTTTGATAATATTTGAAGGATGAGGCTTGTGCATGATATAGCTATTGCCATCTTTGTCATTGACAAATATGACTCTTGAACCAGAAGTTGATCCTTTGTTTTCCTGATGGAACCCATAGCAGGAAAATACACTGACTATTTCGTCGAAAGTGAAATCATTCGGCAGGCTATAGAAGCGTTTCAAAAGTTTATCTTTCTTGTTCATTTTCCACATTCTTTATGTATCCGACTGCAAATGTAACTAAAAATAGTTACACTGCCAAGTATTTGGGGCTTTTTAACAATCTTTTCCTGGCTTTAAGTATGTAATCCTACAACAAAAGCGTAATGAACACCTTTTCCGGGTAATCCATTACGCTTTCATTTTTATCTAGAAAACTTTATTTTCCGAGATTATTCTTTTTCTCGTTCAGTTCTGCCTGCTTGCGCATCATCTCTTCCTGCTGCTTGCGCTGCATCTCCTGGAGAGCCTGCATTCTTGCCATCAGGCGCTTGCCTTCTTAGGGTTGTTCTTGTTCTCCTGATAGCGCTTTTCAAGGATGGCGAGGAGTTTCTCGTCGTCGGTAGTCTTGCGCAGGGTCCACATGATGGCGGCACTGAAGAACAATGAGATGAAGTAGTAGAAGTTCAGACCGGCTGAGTAGTCATTGAACATGAAGAAGAACATCAATGGCATGAGATACATCATCCACTGCATCATCTTCATCTGCTCTGCCTGCTGACCTACCATCTGGTCGCGCTGCTGACGCATGGTCATCCAAGAGTACAACAGGTTGGCTACACAGAACAGGATACAGGTCAAACTCAAGTGGTCGCCAATCAGCCAGATGTTGGTGTTCCATTCGAAGATTGGGTCGAAGGTACTCAAGTCGTTCATCCACAAGAACTTCTCACCACGAAGCTGGATGGCATTAGGCACGAAGTTGAACATCGCAATCCAAACCGGCATCTGAATCAGCATAGGCAAGCAACCTGATAATGGGCTTACACCATACTTGGCATATTCTGCATCATCGCCTGCTGCTTCTGCATCTGGTCCTCAGGCTTGTTATACTGAGCCGTAGCAGCTTCGAGTTTTGGTTTCAGCACGCGCATCTTGGCTGAACTCATGTAGCTCTTCTTTACCATAGGGTAGGTGATGAGCTTGAGGAGCAAAGTGATGAGAATCAATACGATACCCATTGGGAACACGTTGCTCAACCAGTCGAATACATAGAGTGTGAAGAAACGGTTGATCCAGCGGATGATAGGCCATCCCAGGTATACGAGCTTCTGGAATTCCAAATCCTTGCCGAAGGTACTTTCCTTCTCGGTATTCTTCAGAATCTGGAAGTCGTTAGGACCGAAGTAGAACTCAAACTCAGATGCCTTCTTACCGGTTGGGTCGAAAGCAGTCTTCATCTTAGCCTGGAACTGCTTCAGATAGCCCGAACCCTTCTCCTGAGGGATAGAGGTCATGAAAGCATCCTTCTCGAAGTTATCCTTTGCTACAATGATGGCAGAGAAGAACTGGTTCTTGAAAGATACCCAGTCGATGGTTTCTTCTATCTTCTCGTCAATCTTCTCGCTACCTTCGTTGAGGTGGTCGGTACCGCCTTCTGCATTATGGTAGGTGAGGGTAGTGTAACGGTTTTCGAACATGAAACCACGTTCCTGCTGGCGTGCCTTGTCGCTCCAGTCAACATCCATCTTATTATAATTAGGTGAGAACAGACCCGCCATGCCATTTGCCTGCAGGCTCATGTGCAGCATGTAGTCATTGCCCAATGTATAAGTCAGGGTGAGCGTCTTGCCTTCACCAGCCACAGCGGTCATGGTTACAGACTTGTCGGTCACGTTGGATGGAGTGAAGTAGAGCTCGCTGGTGATGATGTTGGCCTCCTTAGCCTCGAGCATGAACTTGAGGCTCTGGTCGTTACCATCGAAGAGGGTTACGTCCTTGGCATCAGCCGAACCGTCTTTCACCTGCAGGTTGTGTCCCACATAGCCCTTGATGACAGCCTTCTCTACAGTAGCACCCTTGGTGTTGAGTGTTAATTCTACCTTCTCGTTTTTCAATACAATCTTCTTAGCCTGGCCTTTGAGTGCCGAATAGAAGAGGGCGGTTGAGTCTGCCTCAACCTTTGCTTTGGCATTAGTCTGGCGCTTAGCAGCGGCAGCCTTGCTAGCCTTTTCCATCTCGGCATGTTTAGCTTGGCGATGGAGTCCTGAACGAATGCCGCTCTCTGTTCTTCGGCAGATGGCTGGTTGTACCAGCTAAAGCCAATCAGCACTACGGCAATCAGGAGGAAACCGATAATGTTGTTCTTGTTCATTTTTAAAATTTGAAATTAAAGGAGTAAAGGGGATCACTCCTTTTACTCCTAATATTTACTTTTTGTTTTCTATTGCTGTCTTAACGAAATCCATGAAAAGTGGATGTGGTTCAGTACCGTACTCTGGTATTCAGGATGATACTGTGTACCTACGTACCACTTCAAGCCTGGGATTTCTACGATTTCTACCAGGTCGCTCTCAGGGTTTCTGCCTACGCACATCATGCCGTTCTTCTCGAATTCCTGCTGGAACTCGTTGTTGAACTCATAGCGGTGGCGGTGGCGTTCCTGAATATGCTCCTTCTTATAGATATTGAACACGCGTGAAGCCTGTTTCAGCACACACTCGTAAGCGCCGAGACGCATGGTTCCACCCATATTTGATATGTTCTTCTGCTCCTCCATGATGTCGATGACATTGTGTGGAGTCTTCTCGTCCATCTCGCGTGAGTTGGCATCCTTGTAGCCCAATACGTTGCGGGCAAACTCGATGACCATCATCTGCATACCCAGGCAGATGCCGAAGGTAGGGATGTTGTGGGTGCGGGTATAGTGGGCGGCGATAATCTTGCCTCGATGCCTCGCTGGCCGAAGCTGGCAGATGACGATACCGTCCTGTCCCTTCAGCTGTTCTGCCACGTTCTCTTCTGTGAGATATTCTGAGTTGATGAAGGTAATCTTCACCTTGTGGTCGTTGTAGGTGCCGGCATGTGAGAGACTCTCTCGGATACTCTTATATGCATCCTGCAGGTCGTATTTGCCTACGAGACCGATGTTTACCACCTCTGTAGCCTTGTTTCTGCGGTCGAGGAATGCCTTCCAAGGACCTAGCGCAGGTTTCTCGCCGATAGGCTCGCCCATCTTGCGGAGGATGGCGGTGTCGAGGCCCTGGTTCTGCATGTTTACAGGCACCTCGTAGATGCTAGGAAGGTCTTCGCTCTGAATCACGCAGTCCAGGTCTACGTTACAGAAACTTGCTACCTTCTTCATGATTCCCTCTTCGAGATGCTTCTCGGTGCGGAGAATCAGGATATCTGGCTGAATACCTACGCTCTGCAGTTCCTTTACGGAGTGCTGGGTAGGCTTTGTCTTCAACTCGCCTGCTGCCTTCAGATAAGGCACATAGGTAAGGTGAACGTTGATGGCGTTCTTGCCCAGTTCCCATTTCAGCTGTCGGATAGCTTCCATGTAAGGGGCGCTCTCTATGTCGCCGATGGTTCCGCCAATCTCGGTAATCACGAAGTCATAGTGATACTTCTTGCCGAGCAGCTTCACGTTGCGCTTGATCTCGTCGGTGATGTGAGGCACCACCTGGATGGTTTTGCCGAGATAATCGCCACGACGCTCCTTGTCGATGACTGCCTTGTAGATACGACCAGTGGTGAGAGAATTCGCTTTCGTAGTTTGAATGCCGGTGAATCGCTCGTAGTGTCCGAGGTCGAGGTCGGTCTCCATACCATCTACCGTTACGTAGCACTCACCATGCTCATACGGGTTCAGCGTACCCGGGTCGATGTTGATGTATGGGTCAAACTTTTGGATAGTAATGTTGTAACCTCTTGCTTGAAGAAGTTTACCGATGGATGAAGATATGATTCCTTTACCCAAAGAAGAAACCACACCACCAGTTACGAAGATGTACTTTGTTTCAGCCACGATATTTATAATTTAAATTAGAATAATTTGGGTGCAAAGTTACGACATTTTTTGTGAAATGAGCAAAAATATTTCTAATAAAGGGCATAGATTTATGAATTATTTATTACCTTTGTGCCCAAATTTATAAAATTAAGGTATGAAAATAAAATTTGGATTACTCGTTCTTGCGTTCCTTTCGGCTCTGACGCCTGTTTCTGCCCAGCGCAAATTGAAGAAGGTGGCGTCCGGAGAGGCATCGAAGAACAGGTTGGCTGAAATCTATGCAGACTCGCTCTTGATGTGCCGTCAGCGCATCGATTCCATGAAGATGGATTCCGGGGACAGCAGATATGCCCAGCTCTTTACGCCGCTCACCTTTTATCATGGGCCGGCAGCCCGCATGTTGCGACTCAAGCCTCAGGATGGGGCGAAGGATTCGCTCGGAACGATGCTCGACCAGACGCTGATGGAGGTATATCTCAAGCGTCCCGACCTGGTGCGCAATACTGAGTCTCATCTTAAGGAGGTGGGGGCACCGCTGGCTGCGCAGAGCAAACCGAAGAAGAATCATCCTGACATCGTAGAGCAGGTGGCTCCGAAGGCGATTGAGGTGGATGCGGCGCCGATGGACATCGTCATCACCCGTCCTAACTTCTGGACCATAGGGGGCGATTATTATCTGCAGTTCCTGCAAAACTATGTTTCTGACAACTGGTATAAGGGTGGTGAGAGCAATTATTCGGTGCTCGGAAGAGTGACGATGTTTGCCAACTACAATAACAAGCAGAAGATAAAATGGGATAATAAGGTGGAGATGCGCCTGGGTTATCAGACTTCGAAGGGTGATACGGTTCATACGCTGAAAACGAGCGACGATATGATAAGATACACCGGAAAACTCGGTCTGCAGGCTTCCAGGAAGTGGTATTATACCATCCAGCTGATTGGCCAGACTCAGTTTACGCATGGTTACAAGAGTAATGACAAGACGGTTTATTCCGATTTCTTCTCGCCATTCAATCTGAACCTCTCTGTCGGTATGGATTATAATGTAGACTGGTTCAATCACCGCCTGAAGGGTAGTGCCCATCTGGCTCCTCTGGCTTTCAACTGGAAGTATGTGGGCAGAGCGTCGCTGGCTACGCGGTACGGACTGGATGAGGGGAAGCATGGCATGACCGATTACGGTTCTGAGTGTACCTTCGACCTGTCTTGGCAGATAGCGGATAATATCAAGTGGAAGACCCGTCTCTGGGGATACACCACTTACAAGCGTGCTGAAATAGAGTGGGAAAACACCATCACCTTCCAGTTTAACCGCTATATTTCTACCAACATCTTCCTCTATCCGCGTTTCGACGATGGTGTGAACCGCAAGGACGATGATAGCTATTGGCAGTTTAAGGAATTCATGTCAGTAGGTTTCTCTTATTCATTCTAAGATAAGTTTGCCTCACACGCCCTGAAAGGTTTTGCCCCACACGCTTTCAGGGCGTATGGAGTACTTTCTGTTAGAATCGGAAGCAAACCTCGCATCTGCCATGGAATAATTGTGCTTCGCGAGTGTCTTGTCGTTGATGAGCGCATACTCGGTAAGGATAGAGATTCGCTTGCCGATGTGGAAGTTCAAACCTGCCTCATACTGGGTTCTCTGCATGTTGCTCTTGCCGTTAGGCTGATACATGTCGTAACGTGCCTTCACGTCGATACGGCTGTTCTTTGGCAGCTGAGCCAATGGGGCGATAACCAATCCATATACACCCTGTGCCTTGTCGCTGATTTTTGCATTCAGATTGCAGTCCTTGGCGTTGGCATCGTTGAAGTTGGTGATGCTCTTTGCGAATGCCTTTCCTGTGGAGTGGATATATTCGGAGCGAACGGTCCAGCCATCCTGCTTGTATTCGAATGAGAAGGCATAGCGGTTTTGGCTGAGCTTGCGAACGCCAGAGCGTTCCTGAATGTCGGCAGTATAGGAGGCATCATGCTCGTCGGTCCATGTTCCCTTTCTTGCATAAGAACCGGTCCAACCGAAGGCACCGATGCGCATGCCGCTTACAGGCATTACCCATACACCACCAATCACATTCTTCTGCTGGTCAACGTCCTTGGTATTGGTTCCCTGTCCGTTGAATACACCAATCTGATAGTGCAGCAGGTTTCTGCCGTTGGCATTCTTGAGGAAATCGCCCTGGAACTGAAGACCGATGTCACGACCGTTGGATGCATGTTCTCCGGCACGGTCGCTGAAACCGGCCAGCTTGCTCACGTTCTGTGAATATCCCATGAAGCCCTGGTCGATAGGGTGCATCGGATTCTCAAAGGTGAACGGGTTCTTGAACTGACCGATCTTCACCTTGAAGTATTCATATTTCTGCCATTCAGCAAACAGGTCCACCATTCTCGGACTGGAACCGAGGGTAGAGGTGTTGCCGTTGAACTGAATCTGAGTTTTCCAGTAGAAGTCGCCTGCTATGCGGCCTCGAGAGAGATACGCGCCATACGGATGTTGAATGAGTTGGATTCAGCATCTTTCTGTCCGCTGTACTGATACTGGGTCATTCCATAACCCGACAATTTCACGTTGCTCAACCATGATGGTATTTCGATGGTCTGCTTCTGCTGGGCGCTGGCTGAGACCGAAGCTACAGCCATGAGCGCCATGATGATGGTTTTCTTCATCTTGTTTCTATTTTGATTTCTAGGTTTATCTCTTTTCGAGCAATACCACGTTCTCTACGTGAGGGGTATGAGGGAACATATCCACCGGCTGTACGGCAGCTACCTTATACTCCGCATCCATCAGCTGCAGGTCGCGAGCCTGGGTTGCCGGGTTGCAGCTTACGTATACGATGCGCTTTGGTGCTGCATTCAGGATGACGTTTATTACGTCTGGATGCATTCCTGCACGTGGTGGGTCGGTGATGATGACGTCAGGTCGACCGTGCTGTGCGATGAAATCGTTGGTCAGGATATCCTTCATGTCGCCTGCATAGAAGAGGGTGTTCTCGATGTTGTTCACCTGAGAATTCACCTTGGCATCCTCTATGGCCTCTGGCACGTACTCGATACCGATTACCTTCTTTGCCTTGTGAGCCACGAAGTTGGCGATGGTTCCGGTGCCGGTATAGAGGTCGTAAACCAGCTCATCTCCGGTAAGGTTGGCAAACTCGCGGGCCACGCAGTAGAGGTGGTAAGCCTGCTCGGTATTGGTCTGGTAGAAACTCTTCGGACCCACCTTGAACTTCAGGTCTTCCATCAGTTCGTAGATATGGTCGTTGCCCTTGAAGAGGCTGAGTTCCAGGTCGTTGATGGTGTCATTTCCCTTCTGGTTATCCACGTACATGAGTGATGTAATCTGAGGAAACTTGTCAGCTACCTGCTGCATCAGCTCCAATGCTCTCTTCTCATCGCCCTCCTCATCGTAGTGGAACTGGAAGACGAGCATCCACTCTCCGGTGTTCGAATTACGGATCATCATGTTGCGGAGCAAACCGTGCTGCTCACGCAGGTCGTAGAAGGTATAGTCGTGAGAATCAGCATATTCGAAGACGAAGTTGCGGATCTCGTTGCAGAGGTCATCCATCAGCCAGCACTTCCTGATAGGATAAATCTTGTCGAAGGCTCCGGTGATATGGAAACCGATGGCGTTCTGGGCGTGGCGCTCCTTGAGCGATGTTACGGTATCATCCTCTTTCTGAGGGAGCTGAGCCAGTTCCTCGGCGGTGAACCATCGCTTGTTGCTGCATCCGAACTCTATCTTGTTGCGGTACTCCTGAGTCTTCACGCTGCCCATGATAGGGCGGAACTCAGGTAGTTCAATCTTTCCGATGCGGGTGAGCTGGTCTTCCACCTGCTTCTGCTTAGCCTTGATCTGCTCTTCGTAAGGCAGGTTCTGCCATTTGCATCCGCCGCAGATGCCGAAGTGCTCGCACATAGGCTCCTGTCGCACCTCGCTCTTCTTGATGAAGCGAACCACCTTGGCTTCGCAATACTTATGTTTCTTCTTTACTACCTGCAAGTCGACAACATCTCCTGGCACACAGAAAGGTACGAAGATGACCTGCTCATCTACGCGTGTGATGCACTTACCCTCGGCTGCTACTGCTCGATGGTGATGTTCTCTAACAGAGGTAATGGTTTACGTTTTCTTGCCATAATAATGTTTTGTATTTTTTTATGGGTGCAAAGATACTGCAATTTTATGAGAAATGCAAGAGTTGTCCCAAATTATTTGCGAGTAAAGGTAAAAAGGCTTTTAAAGGTAAAAACGTAAAAAGATAGCCGGACGATAACAAAAGTAACAAATGTAACAGGTAACTTCTGTGCTTGCAAAGGTGAAAAAGTCACTCGTCACTCGTCACTTTTATTTTTTTTGTGTGTCGTATCATGGACCATAGGATAATATTAGGGAAATAATATTATATTTAATTTTCCATTATATAATGTTCGCGCGCTACATTAATTAATAATATATCTATAATATAATCTGTTTCTTATAAGCCTATTTCGTATCGATTTAACTGTTCGTGGCTTATCTGAAAAATGACAAAAAACAAAAAGTGACGAGTGACGAGTGACTTTATCACTTTTCGGGTATTGCTCTCTGTTACTTTTGTTACCTGTTATTTTTGTTACTTTTGTTATCGTCCGGCAATCTTTTTACCTCTTTACCCTTTTACTTTTTTACCCTTAAATTACGTCCCGACGTAGCGCTTGCTGCATCGCGACGCAATCTTTCGTACGTCGCCACGTAGCCATCGCTACGTCGTGACGCAGTTTCAGATGCATCGGGAGGGGTAACACCGAAAATGCAGGCTGCAATTCCGAGAGACGCACTTTCAGATTCGTCAAATATCTTTCTATCGTATACGGGATTGTTAATTTTCTGCCCGTGTGTGCGTCAACAGTATAAAATGTAATCTAGGGATAGCAAAAAAGCGTATAAAAGTTTGGTGGTATCAAATAAAAATTGTATCTTTGCAATACAAATAATAATTAGCAACGTAAAACGAAATAAAATATATACCTATAACAATTATGAACGAAAAAAGAGTTATACATTCGGAAACGGAAAAGCAGAAGGCAATGCCCAAATGCGAGAAGTACTTGGTGGTAAAGGCGCAAACC
>ENA-OQER01000096-OQER01000096.1-human-gut-metagenome-genome-assembly--contig:-NODE-96-length-45533-cov-5.327644_pt1 | contig 45533 bp, 55 predicted proteins | sample MGYA00242797_ERZ504639 | MGnify/ENA primary metagenome ERZ504639 (study PRJEB26092, sample SAMD00036306) | human gut metagenome | host: Homo sapiens | study: EMG produced TPA metagenomics assembly of... | reverse complement strand
TTCGGACAGGATTATAACTCTACATCAAGCGGTCATTCGATGATAGACATTAGTTGGAGGCTTCAGATTGTCCCCATATCTGTTTTGATAACCTGAAATGAATCCACTATGAATAATGTAGGCTAAAACAACAAATAATGGATAAAAAGTTATTAAACAAAGTAATGAAGAAGCTTGCTTCCTCGAATGTAGTGATAAGTCCGACAGTGAAGAGTTCATCTCCCTCATTATCAATGCAGAAGAAACCGGAAACGGAACAAGTACAGCAAAAATTGGAACAATATTTGCTGAGCCACTACCATTTTCGCTTCAACGTGCTGACGGAACAAACGGAATATTGCAAAAAAGACGATGACACACCTATATATAAGGTAATAAGCCAACGCACCCTGAACAGCCTGTGTCTGGAAGCCCGTGCACGTCACATCAACTGCTGGGACAAGGATGTAAGCCGGTTCGTGAACTCGGAGCAGATGCCGGACTATCATCCGTTACTTTCCTATATGAACACCCTTCCCGAATGGGACGGCGCGGACCGCGTGACGCCACTGGCACAACGCATATCTACGAAAGATTTCTGGGTAAACAGTTTCCACCGCTGGATGCTGGGTGTCACTGCCCAGTGGAGCGGACACATGGCGCGGTGTGCCAACGCCGTAGCTCCCATGCTGGTGAGCAGCGAACAAGGAAGATGCAAATCCACTTTCTGCGAATTGCTGATGCCCGATTCGTTGAAAGACTACTATACGGACAGCTTCGAACTGACCGGACAGGTAGGATGTGAGCAGAAGCTGGCTTTCTTCGGACTGATTAATCTGGATGAGTACGACCGTCTTTCACCACAGAAACTGCCATTGCTGAAAAATCTGATGCAGATGAAAAAACTGGATTTCCGCAAGTCGCACCGCTCGTCCTACAGCCATCTGCCCCGGATGGCCTCGTTCATCGGCACCAGCAACCGGAAAGCGCTGCTCACCGACCCCAGCGGAAGCCGCCGTTATTTCTTTGCCGAGGTAAAAGAGAAGATAGACTGCTCGCCACTGGAGCACAAACAGCTTTTCGCCCAACTGAAAGCAGAACTGGACGAGGGAAAGCGTTACTGGTTCTCGGCGGAGGAGGAGTCCGAGCTGAAACTGCGCAACCAGGCCTATTATGCCTTGCCCACCGAAGCGGAAATGATTCTCCATTGTTTCAGACTGCCGGAGAAAGGAGAAGACTTCAAACTTACTCGGCAGTATGCTTGTTCAATATCCTACTGAAACGATATCCGGCAGCCATGCGCGGCATCACGATAAACAAAATGGGAAGAATCATGAACTCCCTGGGAGCGGAACGGATGCATACCACGACAGGAAATATGTATAAACTGGTCGCATTGGCCGGGTAAAAACATCCCTGAAGCTATTATGAAGGAATTTATAATAATTCCTTCATAATAGTCTTCTGTATATCAACACATTACCCTTCCATGAGGGATTTGAACAATTTTATCGCTTATTCTAATTCCGATGTACCACCATCTTCTTATTCCGGCCGGTAAACCTGCAAAGGCAGTTCACCTTTCAAGGCTCCCAACGCATTATAAGCCAGCGAACCCATCTCGTCTTCACCGGGCATCAACACAACCGGCGCCAGATAATCAATCTGTTCCTTGAGAATCCCTACACAGTAATCACTATGAGCAATGCCTCCCGTCAGAATAATGGCATCCACCTGCCCACGGAGAGTGACATACATGGCCCCTACCTGTTTGGCCACCGTATAGAGCATCGCATCCAATACCCCTTTATAAGGCTCCTCGCCTTCGGAAGCTTTCCGGGCGATAGTCACCACATCATTCATACCCAGATGAGCCGTCAGCCCCCCTTTGCCATTCAGCATCTTTTTAACCTGTTTCAAAGTGTATTTGCCGCTGAAACACAGCTCTGCAAACTGGTCGGCAGGAATCGTTCCGGCACGCTCGGGCGAAAACGGGCCTTCACCGTTCAAGGCATTGTTGACATCAATCACCCGGCCTTTGCAGTGGGCGCCCACCGATATGCCACCTCCCAGATGCACCACAATCAGATTCAAATCTTCATAATGTTTCCCGATGGAAGCGGCATATTTACGCGATACCGCCTTACTGTTCAAGGCATGGAAGATGGAAATGCGCTCTATCTCCGGTATTCCCGTCAAACGGGCTACCGGTTGCAGCTCGTCTACCACTTCGGGATCGGCAATGTAGGCGGGACAATGACATTCCCGGGCAATTTCATCGGCAATCAACGCTCCCAGGTTACAAGCGTGCTCCATCCGGGCGTTCAGCAAATCATGTTTCATCTGTTCGTTAATGACATACACCCCGCCGGGCGTAGGCTTCAACAAACCGCCACGGGCAATGACGGCATCAAAATCCAACGGAATATCCGCCTCGGCAAGCAGTCGCAGTATAAAATTCTTACGGTACTCATACTGTTCGTTGACGTGGTGAAACTCCGACAAGTCATCCGCAGTATGATGGGCCCCTGCCACCCATACTGGCTTTCATCGATGAAAAGGGCTATTTTGGTAGAAGTAGAGCCCGGATTAATCACAAATATCTTCATAATTTAAAGGTTTTATCCGGCCACGCAGCCAATGCCAGACTATAATATTTCGAATTACCGGAATCGGCACGCGAAGGAACCACTACAGGAGAAGTAGTACCTCGCAACATACCTGCCATGTTGGCGTCACCAAACAACGACACCGTTTTATAGAATGTATTTCCCGACTCAATATTGGGAAAGATAAGCAGATCCGCATGTCCCACCACAGGAGAACTGATTCCTTTCACCTCACCGCTATGCGCATCACATGCCGTCTTCACATCCATGGGACCATCCAAGTACATGTTTCCATAAGCACCGACAGCCGCACGCTCCTTTAAGGTCACATAGTCCAGCGTATGGGGAAATTTCTCGTTCACTTTTTCCGTACAATGAATCAAGGCTACCCGAGGAGCTTCTATCCCCATGCGCCGGCACACCTCCAGATCATACAGCAACATCGCCTCAAATTGTTCCAAGGTGGGACGGGGAATGACCGCTGCATCCGAGAAGAATAAAAGTTTCTTGTATGTAGGAATCTGTGCTACCGTGATATGACTCAACACATTCCCTTTCGGCAGGATACCATGTTCCTTATTAAGCACGGCCCGCAATAAATTATCCGTATTGATAATCCCTTTCATCAACACGTCCGCATGTCCCTCACGTATCAGCGAAACAGCTTCCTGCGCCGCTTTGTCGGGACTTGTCGCCTCGTATACTTTCACATGGTCCGGATATTGCATCCGGATATATTCCGAATTCAATAAATGGGGCGTATCCGCTACCAATAAGAAATCGGCAAAGCTTCGTGCAAACTACGGGTTATAACGTATTCGGTATGAGGGTCATTAGGGCAAACAACCACAACCCGTTTCCGTTCTTTCAACGAGCGTAAACGGCTTATCAAGCTGGCGAAGTCTGTATCGGTTCCATGGTCATTAGATTTTTAGCAAATATGAAAAATAAATCTGAATTTATCCCTATCTTTGCTCAGTTTCTATGAATAATTTAACTTATGAAAACGTTTCAAACATTTGACATTTCAGCCGAGTACGATGCCATACACCGCACATTTCCATGCCACAAGGACGCTCCTGTTATCGGACTTACCGGAAACTTCCAGGAGGGAGCCTGTACTTTACTGGAAGGATATTTCACTTCCATTCTGAAAGCAGGAGGGATTCCTTTCATCATCCCTCCAGTTGACGACACTGACAGTTTGATAAACTCATTGAATGCATTGGATGGCTTACTGCTGACCGGAGGTGCGGATATCAACCCTTTGTTCCTTGGAGAAGAGCCGGTAAAGGAATTACACAGCATCAATCCTCGGAGGGATCGTCAGGAGTTATTGCTTGCCAAACTGGCCGCAGACCGGCAGATACCGATTTTAGGGATATGCCGCGGCATACAGGTGATGAACGCCGCTTTTGGAGGCAGCCTGTATCAGGATATTCATGTACAAATGGAAGGGAAACGGATCAAACACGATCAGGATTTGGGACGGGGGTATGCCTCGCATACGGTTCGGATAGAGAAAGATTCCTTACTTTACAAATTGTTTGAAACAGAAGTTTTGCCGGTCAATTCGTTTCACCACCAGGCGGTAAAAGAGGTTGCGCCGGGTTTCAGGGTAACCGCCCGTTCATCCGACGGAGTCATTGAAGCGATGGAGTCTACCGAATGCAAGTCAATGATAGGAGTGCAATGGCATCCGGAATGTTTCATATTGGAAAACAACACATGCATGATGCCACTATTCGAGTGGTTTATAAGGGAATCTTCTTCTTTCAGAGAAGCCAAAAGACTTCACAGACGCATGATAACGCTGGATTCACATTGCGACACTCCCATGTTCTTCGATCAAGAAATAAATTTTGCCACCCGTGACAAGAAATCCTGGTAGACCTGCATAAGATGACGGAAGGACATCTGGACGCAACCATCATGGTGGCTTACCTGAAGCAATTGGAACGTACCGATGAAGCCTTATCGGCCGCTACTGCCAAAGCAGACCGCATCCTGAACGAAATAGAGGAGATGGTTGCCAAAAACTGCACAACCGTAGATATAGCATATACTCCCGCTGATCTGTCCCGTTTGAAAAAAGCAGGGAAAAAGGCTGTCATGCTGGGCATTGAAAACGGATATGCCATTGGCAAGGATATCACGAATGTAGAACGTTTCCGACATCGTGGCGTGGTGTACATGACACTTTGCCACAACGGAAATAATGATATCTGCGGCTCCGCCCGTTATAATGAGGAAGAACTGGGCGTAAGCACATTCGGCGAACAGGTGATAAAAGAAATGAACCGTGTGGGAATGATGGTAGATATTTCTCATGCCGGAGAGAAAAGTTTCTACGATGCACTGGAAATCAGCAGAAAACCGATCGTGGCCTCTCACTCTTCGGCCCGTGCCCTTTGCGACCATCCGCGCAATCTGACGGATGACCAATTGAAAGCATTGGCAGCCAAAGGGGGTGTGGCACAGGTATGTATGTATAGCGGATTCCTTCGTAAGAACGGAGAAGCTACCATCAAGGATGCCATCGAGCATCTGAACCACATGGTAAATGTCATGGGCATAGAGCATGTAGGGATAGGAACCGATTTTGACGGTGACGGCGGTATCACAGGCTGCGCTTCGGCATCAGAATTGATAACTTACACGCCGGCTGCTGTTGGAAAGATATAGTGGAGAAAGTATCCGCCTGATCTGGGGAGGAAACTTCCTGCGCGTTATGGAAGAAGTACAAAGAAAATAACGTAACTTTGCGGCGCAGACTCTCTATCTTGATAAGGACAATGCACAAATAACAAGGAATAAGTATGAAGATAAAAAACGTTTTAGTAATCCCGGTCTTGCTGCTTGTATTGACGGCTGTAGCCTGTGGAAACAGTAAAAGCAGAAACGACCGGACAGAAACCGTAGACAAAGAAGTGATCAAGGCTCCCGAATTCAATGCGGACAGCGCCTACCAGTACATTCAGGTACAAGCTGATTTCGGTCCCCGTGTCCCTAACACGCAGGCACACAAAGAATGTGGGGAATATCTGGCAGGACAATTGGAAAAATTCGGAGCCAAGGTATACAATCAATATGCTGATTTGATAGCTTATGATGGTACTATACTGAAATCACGCAACATTATCGGCGCTTACAAGCCCGAAAGTAAAAAACGCATCCTGCTTTGCGCCCATTGGGACAGCCGCCCGTATGCCGACAATGATCCCGACCCGAAAAATCACCACACTCCTATTTTAGGAGTAAATGATGGCGCCAGTGGTGTGGGTGTGTTATTGGAAATCGCCCGTCAGATACAGAAAGAACAACCTGCTCTGGGCATAGATATCGTGTTTTTTGATTCGGAGGATTATGGAATTCCTGAATTTTATGACGGTAGATACAAACAAGACACTTGGTGCCTTGGTTCACAATACTGGGCACGTACCCCACATGTTCAGAACTATAATGCACGCTATGGAATCTTGCTGGATATGGTAGGCGGAAAAGATGCCACGTTCTATTATGAAGGTTACTCGGCCCGCACCGCCCGTTCCGAGATGAAGAAGATCTGGAAAAAGGCACATGAGCTGGGATACGGCAAATATTTTGTAAAGGAAGACGGGGGCGAAACAGTAGACGACCATATCTATGTCAACAAACTGGCCCGCATCCCGTGTGTGGATATCATTAATTATGATGCCGGTAATCCGCAAAGTTCTTTCGGCTCTTTCTGGCATACGGTAAATGATACGATGGAGAACATTGACCGTAACACGCTGAAAGCGGTAGGACAGACGGTGATGGATGTGATTTATAATGAGAAATAAATGATAAAATAATGAAAACAATAAACGAACTTCAGGACGAAGTGATAGAAGAGTTCAGTGATTTTGATGACTGGATGGACAAGTATCAACTGCTCATAGACTTAGGTAACGAGCAGGAACCACTCGCCCCCGAATATAAAACAGAACAAAACCTGATAGATGGTTGCCAAAGCCGCGTATGGCTGCAAGCCGATATGGAAGACGGCAAAGTGGTGTTCCAGGCGGAAAGTGACGCCTTGATTGTAAAAGGTATCATTGCCCTGCTCATTAAAGTAGTCAGCGGACATACTCCTGATGAAATATTAAGCAGTGATTTATACTTTATAGAAAAGATAGGTTTGAAAGAACATTTGTCGCCCACCCGTAGCAATGGCTTGTTGGCGATGGTAAAACAGATGCGTATGTATGCGCTGGCTTTCAAGGCAAAAATGGCAAATTAGTGATTAGTGGTTAGTGATTACTAACCACTAAAAATCATCGCCCCAGCCGCTTGGTATCGACATCGGTACGTTTCTTCTCTTTGTATCCGCCGAATTTATAGAGGAATGAAAATGTAAAGCTACGATTGTCCCAATTCATTTCTGTCCGGTTCCGTTGCTGCCCCCACGCCAGCCGGGTGGTCATGTTCGATGTATTAAGAATATCATTTCCTTTCAATATCACCTTCGTCTTTCCATCCGGAGAAGTCCACTGAAGTGAAGTCGAAATATTACAAATAGGACTTAAGTTATACACCCCTTGTATGGCACGTGATTGGTAAAAACCAGCCAACGTACCTATGATATTCGGTTTCTTCGATAAAATGAATGTGTTTGTGGTATTCAGGATGACGCTGAATTTATGCCGATCGAATGCAATATCATGGAAATGGCTGTTCTTGTCATGAGAGAACAGACCGAAAGCAAAAATGCGCCCGTTCCACCATGTACTCACTTTATAAGAAGCCATAGTCTGTATGGTCCATCTTTTCTGAAAATCATAATTCACAAACTGATTCATCTCCGCCAGACGGTCGGGCAATTGATAAGGAAGCTGCACAAAGTAATCGGGGGTGTAATTGTAATTCACCCCTATCATATATTTATTCTTATACAGATAATTCAAGTCGAGCGAATAATTGGAACTTGGCTTCAGGTCGGGATTTCCATGGGCCTCGGTATAGCTGTCCACATACTGTATAATAGGTTGCAACTGCCAGTAAGCGGGATATTTGCGATTACTGGTGAAGGACATTTGCAAGGTATGACCATCTGCCGGAGTATAAGTTGTGTTTACAGTGGGATACAGCATCCAGCTATGGCGTCCCTCAGCATGATAAAGCTCTGCGGCCAAGGAAACTTCGGCAGAAAACTTCTTTCCAAAACTATGTGAAGCACCGGTGTACATATTCAGAGTATATTCTTTTCGAAGCAGTTTCTCGGAATTATCGGGAATCAAGGCTCCAGTTTCACCATCCCGATAGAACTGGTAACTGTTATCGTGTGTGGTAGTATACTTTACACCATAATTGATCTCGGTTCCACCTTGCAAGGAATGAAGCTGGTTGGCATAGAACAACCAGCGGTTGATACGTTGGTTGCTGTCATAATTCAATGTCTGACGGACACTTTGCATATCTTTCTGTAAGAAGGTCTGTGACGGACTGGAGAAGAAAAGGAAATCCATTCCTGCCGAAAGGCCGAAAGAAGATTGATAGTCGGCTGTCACATTATGTAACTGGCGGCTGCGTCATCCGTTTTATCACTGTGGGCTGTTCCACGCATTTTTGTACAGTCCTGTCCATAGCGGTATTGTGTATTGTAAACCACACTCAGCAAGTTCTTCTTCCCGAAATCATAATCCGCCCCCAAACGGAGGTTATGCCGGCCGCCATACCCTTTAGCCTCTGTTTTCAAGTCCAACTCGTGTACTTCTCCCACCATAGTGTGCCATGAGTGTTTGTCCAATCCGAAGTGGTATGTTTGAACCCGTATGAATACATCACATCCGCCGAAAAGCGCCGGGAAGTGTAAAGCAAATTTCCACGGCCTGCAATGTCCTCCCTGCGGGACTGTTCATACATAGCCGCTACTTCGCCGGACAAAGCAGGTTTCTGCCCGATATTCGATTTTAAAATCACATTCACCATGGCTCCACGAATCCGGTAACGGGCCGGAGCAGCATACATGATTTCCGCTTTCTCCAAACGACTGACAGGGGTATTTTCGAGTACTGTCCGTAGATCTTCCTTATCCAATGTACTGACCTTTCCGTTTATTACCACCGTTATACCGCGACCGCCCAATGTCAGATTACCGTCTTGTTCCACGATGCCGGGCAGTTCCTTTACCGCCTCGTAGGCGTTATTCACCGGAAGCCGTTCTACCATTCGGGGCAAATCGTAAATCAGTTTTCCCCGTTCTGCTTTTACTACAGGACGTTCACCTTTCACCAACACTTCCGGCAGCTGCTGAAAAAGACTATCCATATAGGTATAATTCACATCGTCCTGCGCCTGTACCGTGAATGTAAACAAGCATAAACAAAAGATAATCACTGTCCTCATCGTCGTTTTATTTTTAAGGTCTATGCAAAGTAAAGGCTAAAAGTGTTCCGTATGTGTTACCACCAGCTTACGAAGTCTTATTTAGTGTTATCAAAAGAAAGAAAATACTTATTTTGTGCCTATTTTTGCCTCACCATGAAGATACCGTTTAAAGCCATAGCCGCATTGATTATCCTTTCGCTGATAGGCGTCTTTGCCTATCAGGCATATTGGTTGACAGGATTATACACCTCGATGAAGAAGGATATGGACAATTGCCTGATAGAAACATTACAGGTGAGTGACTACAATGAAATGATGGAACGGTGCGATTCCGTGAAACGAAGCAACGAAACCATAAATGGCTATATCGAATCCAGTATTAATCTGGACAGCAGTGCTTTGATTACCAAAGTTATAGAAACCGAACCTTTCAAACAGCAAAAAAGATTTGGTCTGGAAATCAATGAACCGGTATCTACTACTATCGACAAAAACGGTACACTGGAACTGCTCACCAAATACTTCCAACGGGGTATCCACAGCCAGCTGGACCTTTTCACGGAAATCAACCTGCACACTTTCGACAGCCTTTTTACTAGGACACTTGCCATGCGCGGAATCATCTACCTGCCTCATCGCATCGAAATAGTGAATTTACGTCAAGACAGCACGATCGTACAAGGACTCAGTTCACCTCAAAAATACAGACCGGGCAAAGAAGCAGTGAGCTACTATTACAATTATGACTTGTACAACAAAATGGCATACCGGTTATGGGTAGAACCGACAAATACCATCGTCTTGCAACAAATGAAAGGGATACTTTATACCTCTTTCTTTATCATTATTATATTGGGGTTGTCATTCTGGTTTCTTATCCGCATCATCTTAAGGCAGAAAAGCGTAGAAGAAATGAAAGAGGACTTCACGCATAACATTACTCACGAGCTGAAAACTCCGATAGCTGTAGCTTACGCCGCCAACGATGCGTTGCTGAACTTCAACGGAGCAGAGAATCTGACAAAACGACAGAACTATCTTCAGATTATCCAAGCCCAGCTGAAACAGCTCAGCGGATTGGTGGAACAGATCCTTTCCATGAGTATGGAACAACGGAAGAATTTCCGTCTAAACTATGAGCTTGTCGAACTGAGGCCTATGTTGGAAAATCTGATAAGCCAACATAGGCTGAAAGCTGATAAGCCGACTGAGTTCAAACTTATTATGAAAGAAGACATAATCCTACACGCAGACCGCTTGCACTTGTACAACGTGATCAGCAATCTGATAGACAATGCTATAAAATATTCCGATGAAAAGGCATATATTTGCATTTCTGCAACACGCTGCAGCAGTCCATGTAACAGTGACCGTAACGCTTATGTGATGCTAAAGATACAAGACAAAGGAATAGGTATTCCTGCCGACAGACAAAAACATCTGTTTGATAAGTTTTATCGGGTTCCGACCGGTAATCTGCATAATGTAAAAGGATATGGATTAGGACTTTATTATGTAAAAACAATGATAGAACAGCATAAAGGAACTGTTTCCGTGGAAAGCAGCACAGGAAAAGGCAGTACCTTTACACTTAAAATTCCCGAATAAGCAAATGGAAAAGATACACGTTTTATTAGTAGAGGATGAACAGACTCTTGCCATGATTATCAAGGACACACTAGAAGAACAGGATTTTATCATTACTACCGCCGGAGATGGTGAAGAAGGCTTAAGAAAGTTTTTCGAACAGAAACCGGACGTATTGGTGGCCGATGTCATGATGCCCCGTATGGATGGTTTTGAATGGTACGCCGCATCCGCCAATCGGATAAAGCAACCCCGGTATTATTCCTCACCGCCCGGTCTGCCATCAATGATGTAGTAAAAGGATTTGAACTGGGAGCTAATGACTATCTGAAAAAGCCATTCGGCATGCAGGAGCTTATTGTACGCCTCAAAGCCTTGATGCACAAAGCTTTTGTGGAAAAAGAAATAACCAATACTTACACCATCGGAGAATATCAATCAATTCCGTCACCCAACAACTGGATTTTGCAGGGAACATACAAGAACTCTCCCACCGAGAATCGGAAATCTTAAAACGCCTGTGTGAGAACCGGAATGAAGTGGTGAACAGCCAAAGTATCTTGTTGGAGCTATGGGGAGATGACAGTTTCTTCAATTCACGCAGCCTGCATGTATTTATTACGAAATTACGCCATAAACTGTCCAAAGACAACAGTATACGGATTGTGAATGTAAGGGGAATAGGTTACAAACTGATTATAAACTAACACTTCTTCCCTCTAATCAAGACTTCTGCCCGCCGGACAAGGTCGTGGCAAAGATATAATCATCTCCTCCCTCCTTCAGTTCAAGCGTTTGCGAAGTTCCGCTACCGATAATGGAAAGTTACGAATCGTAATATTCGCCTTGTCCATATCCTTCAAAAACGCTTTCAATTCCTTTTTTCCAAAGCCCGATACGGACTCAACCCGGAAACGGCGTCCCGGAAAATCCGGAACCAAAGAAGCAGAGGTATATAAATGGCTGCTGAGGTGAAGTTTCATCACAGGATAGGTTTGTGTAAGGGAACGAAAAGCACCGGCTTTCAGTATAGCAACATTCGGTTCATATAAATAAGTTCCGACTTGATCAGTCAAGGGACAGGCCGATGCCTTTTCCTGCTTCAAGGTAAAGGTGTAATGCTGGCTCTCACCGTTGCCTGCAATATGCTCACAATGGATGCTTATTTCCGATGAAACGGGCTCTTTTTGCAATATCAACAATAACTCCTTACACTCGTTATTCACAGCGACAATGTGCACCGAACGAACTGTTTTCAACTCGTTCAATGCTAATGACATATCCAGCATAGGCGATAATTTCACCATCACCTTCTTTGCCTTGTCAACCAGCAAAGACTCCAAAGCACTTACATCCGGCTCGCAATCAGAGATGGCAACCGTCTTGCCACCGTGTCCGTCCCTTCTGGCAGGGTCTAGATACAGGCAATCTACCGGAAGCATTTCCTGCAAATAAGCCACCCCATCCCGGTTATGTATCCGGATATGCCCCAACCCCAATAAAGGGAAATTATGCAAAGCCAGCTCACAGAGCTCCGTCTGCCTCTCCACATAATCAGCTTGCTTGAAATTCCGGGAGATAAAACTGCAATCAATACCGAAACCTCCGGTTAAATCGGCAAAAGTATCCCCTCCCAACAAAGAGGCCTTGTACAAAGCTGCCGTCTCGGAAGAACATTGCTCCATAGACAAATGAGGAGGATACCACAATGCGGAAACCAGATGCCATGAAGGCAACTTGCGGGCCGCTACCTGCCGTCCGGCAATTTGTGTGACAGCTGCCGCCATGTCTACATCGGGATATTTCTTACTTTGCAAAGCCAGTGTACGCGTATCGTCCTCCCTATGCTCTTCGATGAAATGGAGTGTTTTTGCTGATATTTCCATCCTTTATCTAATTACTTTATAGTTCCGTTTTGCCTCTTCACGACTGCGGAAGTTAAAATGCCACCATTCACTGCGCAAAGGTTTATAACCCACATCCGTCATGACCCGACGCAACAACAAGCGGTTTCTCCGTTCCTGTGCTGTAATGACTCCCTGCTGTACCATTGCCGCCTCAGTATCTATATGGGCTTCCTTGCCCAAATGATCCACCTTGGTTCCCATAGACAAAGGATTTCCTTTTTCATCTGCAATACTTACGTCTACCGCCAAACCATAGTTATGCAATCCTCCTCCCCGAGCCGGATTGGATACATATATATTTTGGGAAGTACCTTTTACCACATTCCACATTTTCTGCTGCACGGACATGGGACGGGCGGCATCATAAATAATCAAAGAATAACCTGGATACAACTCTTTCAACCGCTTTTGCGCTTGCAATAAGGCTTTGGCGGCCTCGGGATGAAGATAAGCCTCCTGCAAATCCTCATAAAGGACTTTCCCGGTAAAATTGTCGGCACGGGTATACATCAAATCTATTTTCAATGTCGGGTCCATCCGGCCTACATTCACCAGTCCCAAGGAGTCAAGATAATGCTCCATCCTGCTTTGCGAGAAAGCGGGACAGAGCATTATCAGCAATGATATAAAAATAAAAACGGGCTTCATCTACAACGGTATCTTGTTTACTATTACAAAACAGACCTCAATAACTCAGGAATCTCAATATTACAGCATTCCATCTCCTTCAGAATTTTCTTTCCTTCTGCCGTAAGCGAGAAATACATCTGTCGTTTGTCACTATCTCCCAGATTACGCTCTACATAGCCTTTATCTTCCACAGATCTGATGACTTTAGAAGTATTTGAATTAGTAAGGCCTAACAGTTCTGCAATCTCTCCCGAAGACAGGCGTTTCTTCTTGGAGAGACAGCATAACAACATTCCTTCGTTCAGACAAAGGTGATGCACCTTTTCAAACCGGGTTTCAAATTCTGCAATAGCGCGATAGAGGTCTCTTATTTTACATAAAGTTTCCATATTGATGCTTCTTCTTGAATGCTATTGCACAAAATTACTTATTTTTTCAATAAAAACTCATCAATAGCCTTTTTAAAAGATGCTTTGGGCATAGCTCCCTGTGCCATCTCCGGCTTTCCTTCCATGGGGATGAACAGAATGGACGGAATACTCCGTATACCGAATGCGCCTGCCAGTTCCTGTTCTTTCTCTGTATCCACTTTATAAATCACAATCTGTCCATCGTATTCTTTTGCCAATTCATCCAGAATAGGAGCTACCATTTTGCAAGGACCACACCAATCAGCATAGAAATCCACAATAGCCGGTTTGTCACCTTCATATTTCCACTCTTTCGGGTTTTTCTCGAAATTATATACTTTCGCCAAAAAATCAGCTTTAGTCAAATGTATGACTTTTCCATCTCCTTCTGTTGTCATAGTTTCTTCTTTTACAGGGTTATTATTACTGTTTCCTCTGCCGCAAGCTGTAGTGGTAACCAGCATAAGGGCTAGAAAAAATAAAATTGTCTTATTCATACTTATTCCTCCTTCTTTATTTCTTTACGTTCCGGTATAAATGAACTGAGCAATAATCCTCCCATTGCCGCCCCCCAAATGGAACTGTTGACAGGAGAAGAAGTGATAGGGCAAGTTCCCGTGGAACAACCCACATAACGCCAATATAAGTATCCTCCTACCATTCCTGCCACAATGCCAAGCAATGTCCATCCATACCTTCTTATAAACTCTTTTTTCATAATCTTCTCTTTTTATGATTAAAACCAGACTCTGTTACATCATCTTCTTTAATTATTTCCCTAGGAAACTTTTCCAAATGTATATCATATTTTCCTTTATAACAAATTTCCATAGGAATGTTCAAATAATAACTTTCGTTCACGATTCGGTACCTATATTTACATAATATTCAGTAGCAAAAGAAGTCAAATCATTACATAACAGTTATTTTCCACCCTAAGACAGATTCGGATAAGCGTTAATCTATCACATTTTTCATGCTCGGTTCAAAATAAATAGGCTAATAAGATCATTATATTCAATGATTTACTATTTTTGTATTTATAATGCTTAACTAGACAAACACAACTATTATGAAATGTAAATTATGTTTTTTACCAACAGCCATGCTGCTGTATTCATCAGTGCTATACGCACAATTCGGCACTAGCGAACGTTCTATCCTGTCCCTCCAAACAGGGCCTACCTTTTACACCGGAAAGCTGATAGGAGTAGCTGTACACTCTTCAAGTTTACGCAATGGCATAGGCTGGTCAGGAAGTTATACTTATCTGATAGGAAACAAGCCTGCCATACGGGTGGGATTCGGAGTACTTTATCAAGCAGCCGGTATACTAACGACATGCCAAACAGCAGTGATAAAATTCAAACACATTATTTTGCTCCACAGTTCTCCCTGCATTGGCTGAAACAGCAATTCAGCTTGTATTTTACTACCGGAACCGGATATCAGTTATATCAAGATAACAGTACGGTATATGATAAGCCACGGAAAGTATCCATGAATAAATGGGCGGCGAACTTTGGCATAGGTGGAGAATACCGTGCTTTCACCCATTGGGGAGTCAGTGCAAGGATAAACTATATCCTGGCATATTCCGGCGAGTATTCTGTTCGTTATCATGATAAGGAATGGATGGTGCAGCCACACTATCCAATGAAGGGGGCGGACGACATTTCACAATTAGGATTCTCAGTAGGTATCAATTATCATTTTAAAAAATTCAAGCCATGATTAAATATCTTATTACAATAGTATTAACAATCGCATTATGCTGTTCCTGTAATAGAGAAGACTTTTCAGCAGATCCTACCATCATGCCCCTGCCACTCAAACAGGAGCCAATACCTTTGGTTGCCTGATAGATGGCTGGGTATATACGGGACAGCGCTATGACTCAGATGATAAGGCTTCTTATTATCCTGCCCGCAACGAAGACGAGAAAGCGATAGTCAGCATAGATGTCCGAGTGGACAACAATGCTTCCATTTCTTTCAACATCATTGACCCCAAAGAGAAAGACATCACTATTTACAGTATCTCAGAAGGAGCGAGTGACGATCAGACTATCTATACTGATGTTATATTCAAAAATGAAAATAATCAAGAAGAAAAACTGGAAGATGGAATAATCAATATCACCCGTTTCGATTTAAATAACAGAATAATCAGTGGCACTTTCGAGGGAGAAAGAATAAAAGAGGGTCGATTGGATTTAAAGTTCTGATATAGCCAAAAGACTGAAAAAAATATTTTTCATTATCATCAGGTTTACTGTAGGGGCGGAATGTTTCCCGTCTGGCACCACAAAGAAGTGTATCCAGGCGAATCCAGTCCGCCCCTACGGCAATTGTATTTTCTTGGTTCTATCTTTATTTTATCTTATCATACTGATCATTCGCACTAATTTCCGTATATTTAGGTGCATCAATCATTTCTACCAAAGCACGTAACACAGGCCCTTCACCCATCGGATCATTTTCCTGAGTAGGACGATTATAATAAAATACGGTGGAAGGCATGATACCTGTACCGACACAAATGGCCGTCACATCACCATTCTCTGAAATCTTTGACAACATACCTTTTAATCCCTGCCATGCTACATAAATGAAATCCGGATGCAGCCATCCTTCCTTCACACCTTTAGCTATACCAAATACAAACATGGAAGTACCGGTGATTTCTTCATAAGAATCTGCTTTATCCAATAGCTGATGCCACAAACCGTTTTTCCCTTGATACCGGGCTACCCCACTGGCCTGCATCTGGAAATTCTTTATCACATCATCACGCATGGGGTGATCTTCTGGCATTCTGGCCAGCAAATCGCTGTCGCCATAAAAATCCATCCATTGGCCCGCGACCAATGCGCCACTCCATGCTCCTTATTATCCGTATGATAGCAATGATAATAAATCTGTTTCTCAGGACACCATAAATACCTTGTATAATTCAATATCTGATTGGCCGCATCATCAAAATACTTCTTTTCACCGGTAGCCTCTCCCATTCTAGAAATAAAAGATACCGCCATAAACGCATCATCTGCCCAAACAGTATTTTCATGAGGCACAAGCGAGCTATGGTTCCATCGGCCAAGCGGGGTTCCGAAACCATAAGATGATGATTTGTTGTTTCAACATATTGTTGGAAAGCCTCATCCGGATGACGCTGGTTCAAAGTTATCAGACTAGCCCCCATAGGACCGTTGTCATCCAAGCGCTTGTTTCTATAAATCATATGCCAAGTAAGACGGGGAACCGCCCTCCATCCTCCTTCACGGAAAGTTTTATCATACAGACGATGAAAATAAGACTGATTAGTCTTGTCAAAAATAAACTTCATATTTTTCAGCACATAATCCTCATATTTCCGGTTCTGTATTTTATCACCCAACTCCATCAAAGCCATATTCGTTACTCCGTTTGTATAATGCCAATTCAAATATTTACTATTGACACGTATATCCGGATTTAAAGCAACATTGTCCAAAGAAGTGTATACTTTACCTGTTTTTACATCTTTGAACTCATAAACCGTAGAAGCAATAATACGATCGGCTATCTTTATAGCCATCTCTTTGGCCACAGTGTTGTCCTGTGCCATTAAGGGGAATAATCCTATCGCAAACAATAAAATGCCTGCACAAGCATAACTTTTAACCATAAAACCTAAATTTAATCTTTTATTTTTATACTAACAATCTCTGTATTCCGTCAAAATAAAAAGTCCGGCCAGCTTTAATATTCTTCAAAGATAAAGTCATCTTTCTATTTCGTACAAATTTCCATCCTGTTTTTTTAAGGTAAAACCCACATTTGCAGTTTTAGAGTATATAATGTGCTCATGATTTTATACTAAGAGAAAGAAATTCTGTTCATGATTCCTATAACAAGAGCAACAAATGTAAAGCTACCTCGTTATCAATACATTAATTATCTCTGTGTAAATTCTGAAGCCAACAACTACCTTGATTAAATTCCAATGTTATCTAAAGCAACGGATTTATACCTGGAGAGTTTACAAATAAAAAGGCTGTATTCCCTTAGGAATCAGCCTTTTTTATTTGTGGACCAGCCTGGGCTTGAACCAGGGACCTCCAGATTATGAGTCGCAAATAATTGATTTTCAGTAATTTGCTCTTCATTTCTTTTCAGGTTCATACTCCTTGATTTTCAAGCCTAAAGGTAGTATTTCTTTTTCAAATAATCTTTCTTGTTTTCTTCTATTTTCTGAAGATGCGTGCAAATTGCGTGCAATTAGATTTGCACGGTACATATAATTGGACTATTTTATTTCTCTTGATATTGAACTTTTAATAGAGTACAAATTAATATCGTGTTGATAAAATCCTAAAACAATAGCTTCATTGATATTATGTTGATGAGCAAATTGTTTTATTTTCATTTGCATTGCATGTGGAGAAATCATAGAATGTTGTTTTAAGAATGCACTCCATAAGTCTTTGCTAATTAAAGAATACTTGGCGAATTTATTTGCTTCTTCTTCACATTTATTTATTTCAGCTCCTTCGATGGAAATATATTTTTGTTCTCTATTGTTGAAAAGATGCATATAAACATGATATATTTCATGCAATAAAGCAAAGGCATAATTGTCAATTCTGTTTAATCGTAATGTTAATACAATAGTTGGGTTTTCTCCTTGCCAAAAAGAAAATCCATCAATGGGAGTTTTGTCAAATTTGGGCACTATGATAAATTTAATTCCATATCGTGATAGAATTTTTTTTGTTGTATCTATAGTATCCTTATTTATAACAAATAAATGATTTAATTCATCAATAAGATTATTTAAATTGTCGTTACTAAACTTCGTATCACACTGAATTTTCGAACTTTCATAAAAAACATAGTGTTTCCATGAAAAAATATTTATAGGCTCACTTTTCAAACGCTCAGATTTCTTAAAATAAGAAACTTCTTTCTCTTGAGAGTATAATGTTATTAGTTCTTCAACAGAGGTAACACCAAAAATTGAATATATAGTTTTTATATTCTCTGATATTTTAGTTCCTATAATATTTAATTTCTCAAAACATTTAATAGAACAATATTGAGAAATGATTTTCCAAATCTCAATATTTCTTTTCCGTTCTATTATTTTTGTATTGATATTTGCTTTGTCTATATCATATTGATTTTGTAATGATAACCAATAAGAAGCGTCTATACTTAAAATTTCCTGTAACAAAACAGCAACTTCAGGAGTTATAGCACGACGCCCCTTTATTATATCATTGAGTACGGAAGTAGGCATACCCATAAATGAAGCTAATTCTTTTTGCTTCATCTCTCTTGCATCTAATTCATCCTTAATGATTTCTCCCGGATGAATTGCTATGCAAGGTACACAATCGTTTAATTTAAATTTAGTCGCCATAATGGTTGGATATTTCTATTAATTCTATATCTGTAATTATCAATGAACTGTCTATGGTAGAACTTTTAAATATTAGCCTCCAACGTCCAGTACATCTAACCGATTCAAAGTCCTTTAAATCTCCTTTTAACCGTTCATAATGCAAACTTCCAATTCTGAATAAATCTTCTATTCGTTTGGCTGCCCTTAAATGATTATATGCTTTTATATAACCTTTAATAACATCCTTAGGAAGTCTTTTGTATCTTTTGTCATTGGTGCAACCCACTTCCAACAACTCTATTAATGCTTCATCTTCTGTATAGATATTCATGCAATTTCATTATCTTTCTGCAAAGATAAGAATTTTATTTTTTGTGATAACAATTTCATGGTATAAATTATCAAATTTGATAATTATACAGTATTGTATTATACATTAAATAAACGATAGAAAAGACATATTGTTTATTTATAAACGCTTTTTCAAATCATTAATGTACGAATTATTGAGAGGATATTGATTTTCTATTTCTTGAAAATAAGAATTTAGTTTCTTTGATAAAAAGTGTAGTATTATATCATATAATTTGCATCTTTGCTTAAACCTCTTGAAGAAAATATCTAAACTATTCAAAAGGCTTCAAAACGTTTCAAACCCGTCTATATTTCCCTCAAAAAATAGATATATAGATTATTGCAAGCAATTCCACTTGCATGTAATTACTAAAAATCATGTTCAATTATTCTAAAGATGGTGTCGTAGTTTCTACGGTACTGGGTGCACGTACAATCAACAAGGAGGGTAAATATCCTGTTAAAATCAAGGGTTATTATCAGAAGAGGCCAAAATATGATTCCATTGGCATTTGTATGACAAAAGAAGAATGGAACAAGCTGCCGGGCAGTAAATCGTTTGAATACAGAAAAATCAAACAAGCCATTGAAAGCTGTTTTTCTTTAGTCCGGATGAATGTTGAAGCACTGGCAGAAAAGGGAATATTCTCTTTCAATACGCTTAATTTACGTTTGGGAAAGGCAACCGGAGACACTCTAAATAGTGTCATAAGAGCAAAAATTGAGGAATTGAAAAGCGAAGATAGAATCGGAACAATGCAATTCTTCAAATGTACTTTAGTTATGGTTGAAGAAGTTGGAGGAAAAGATATTCCGTTCAGTGCCATTACTGTTGAATGGTTGCAGAAATGTGAGAAACTTTGGTCAAAGACAAGAAGCGTTTCTACAATCGGTATGCACATGAGGAATATTCGTACTTTGATGAATGAAGCAAAGAGAGCCGGAGTTATCAAAGAGTCGCAATACCCATTTGGAAAAGGCTTGTTTGAGATAAAGACCGGTATTGGAAGAAAGAAAGGCTTGACAAAGAAACAGTTGAAAGCTATTTTCGATTATAAGAGCGGAAATGAAACGACTAATAGGTATAAAGACCTTTGGATATTCATTTACTTGTGTAACGGTATCAATCCGACAGACATGCTGAAACTAAAGTTCTCGGATATTGTGGACGGTGAGATATGCTTTGTAAGGCAGAAAACAGAGCGCACAACAAAAAACAGAAAAGAGATACGAGCAACTATTTCAGTACAAATGCAGGCTGTCATTGATAAATGGGGAAATAAGCCTCTACCTGACAATTATATATTTCCATATATGAAAGGGAATGAAACGGCAATTGAAGCTAAAGCCATAACTCGTGATGTAGTAAAACGAATAAACAAGCGTATGAAGTTGATAGGTGAAGAATTGGGAATCGGCAACATTACCACATACACCGCAAGACACTCATACGCAACCGTATTGAAACGAAGCGGAGTCAATATCTCGTATATAAGCGAGTCTTTGGGGCATACCGACTAAGAACTACAGAAGCATATCTGGCGAGCTTTGAGAAAGAAGAGCGAACTAAGAACACCAACCTTTTGACCTCGTTTTTATAGCCTATATAGCTTATATGAGCTGTCTTCTCTCTTTGCCCGGTAATACCTACTCATTAGGATAACCGAGCTTTCTTTGTGCTAAATTACTGGTGCGAGGGCTTAATAATATAGTTAAAATACCCTATTCCCTTATATTCTGACAATATCGTGGATATATGTATTAACCGAAAATTCAATTACTCGGAAAATTATTAATGTCAAAATAAATAAAGTTATGACACGTAAGAAAAGAACCCAAGAAGAACAACCTTTGACTACTGAGGTTGTAGGAGCTAAAAAGAAATCTCCAAAGAAAAAGAAAGCAGTAGAAGAAAAGCCTGTTGTTGTTCAAGAACAGGAAGCGAGCGTAAACGAGCCTACTACCCAAGAAGACGTTGCGGAGAATACTCCAGAGAAAAGAGAGTATACCATTGACGAGCTTATCGATATGTTAGGGCCGGATATTGAGTGCGAGGATGAAACAGAGGTTGAAGATACTTCTTCACCAGAGAAAGAAGATAACGGGGAAGATATATTTGCCACTTTGGATGATTGGACCGAAGATGACGATGAAGAAGAATTTTCAGATGAAATCATTGATATGTTTGATAAAACACTTGAAGAGAAAGGACTCGGTGACGCTTACTTTGAGCGGTTGGAAAGGAATATCAAAGAACATGAGGAAGCTCAAAGGGAACGCGAACTTTATATTGATGAAGTCAAGTGGATATTACTTATTATTACAACGATTGGATTGCTATTGGCAATATCATTAAGAATATGTTTGATGAGGAAGGTAGGGCTTTATTCCATAAGGTTAGTAGTTTTTATCCCAATTATGACTATGATGAAACTGATAGTGAATATTCCGCTATGATAGTGGGGCAGTATCGATATAACAGTGACCGCTTATTTGAAATAGCCGCAAAATACGGGCTCATTCCTCCTATCAAAAAGTGATTTTGAGAATAAAAGGGATAACTATCGGTGTGTAGCTTATCCCTTTTATTTGTATTATACTATCGGTGAAAAACCTCAACCGGTAAGGCAATAGTTATGAAAGAAAGAAACGAGATGAAATGCGATGTAATTTACCGGTGTGTTTCGTTTATCATTGATTATCAGTACTTCTCGGAAGCTGTGTGCAAATTGTGTGCAATGAACTTTTGTGTGCAAAGAAAAAAGCCGCTACAAATCTCTTTGTAACGGCTTGATTTCCTTTGTTTTATGCTTTGTGGACCAGCTGGGCTTGAACCAGGGACCTCCAGATTATGAGTCTGTTGCTCTAACCAACTGAGCTACAAGTCCGTGCTCACAATTTCTTGTTAGCAGGTGCAAAAGTAGTATATTCTCCTGAAACTTGCAAGATTTAGCGCCCAAATTTTGATAAAAAGATTTAATTCCCTAATTCGTAAGGATATAAATTGTATTTTTGTGCTCCATTAATTAATTCTGCAAAGCCATATGGCACAAAAAAAACAGGAAACAGCCCTAACAGGGCTTTCGGACAAAGAAGTCCTTATCAGTAGGGAGAAACATGGGACTAACCTCCTGACACCTCCCAAACGTCCCTCCATGTGGAAACTTTATCTGGAAAAGTTCCGCGACCCGGTTATACGTATTCTTTTAGTCGCAGCATTCTTTTCTTTAGTGATTTCCATTATTGAAAATGAGTATGCGGAAACAATCGGTATTTTCTTTGCTATCTTTCTGGCAACTGGTATCGGATTCTACTTTGAATACGACGCAAACAAGAAGTTCGACTTACTGAATGCTGTAGGTGAAGAAACACCAGTCACAGTTATCAGAAATGGGAAAGTACGGGAAATTCCTCGTAAAGAGATTGTAGTGGGTGATATTGTAGTGCTGAATACAGGTGAAGAGATCCCTGCCGACGGAATCTTGCTGGAAGCTATTTCCCTGCAAGTGAATGAATCCAATTTGACAGGAGAATTGATGGTCAACAAAACTATCAATGAAGAACTATTTGATGAAGAGGCCACTTACCCCAGCAATGAGGTGATGCGTGGCACCACAGTGGTTGACGGACATGGAATAATGAAGGTAGAACGTGTGGGAGATTCCACCGAAATAGGAAAAGTAGCGCGTCAGGCTACCGAACAAAGTGAAGAAGAAACTCCATTGAATATCCAATTAACCAAATTGGCCGGTTTCATCGGAAAAATTGGTTTTACTATCGCCACGCTCACCTTTATTGTTTTTACAGCAAAAGATCTTTACTCCTACCTCAGCGTAAATGAAATAACTGACTGGCATGGGTGGATGGCAATTGCCGCATTGTACTGAAATACTTCATGATGGCTGTCACTTTAATTGTAGTAGCCGTTCCTGAAGGCTTACCGATGAGTGTCACTTTAAGTCTTGCACTGAATATGCGCCGTATGCTGAAAACCAATAACCTGGTACGTAAAATGCATGCTTGCGAAACAATGGGTGCCATTACTGTGATTTGTACCGACAAGACAGGTACATTGACACAAAACCTGATGCAGGTACATGAAGCGAAGCTTGATGCTACCAAAGCAGATTTAATAGCCGAAGGTATCAGTGCCAACTCTACAGCTTTCCTTGAAGAAACAGGAGAAAGCAAAAAACCATCCGGAGTGGGTAACCCTACTGAAATAGCCTTATTACTTTGGCTGAATGAACAAGGCAAGAACTATTTGGAACTACGTGAAAATGCAAAAGTAATCAATCAACTTACTTTCTCTACAGAACGTAAGTACATGGCTACATTAGTAGATTCACCTATTCAACAGAAAAAGGTACTCTATATAAAAGGAGCTCCCGAAATTGTAATGGGAAAATGTAACCTCTCTCCTGAGGAACTGACTCATTACAATGCCGATTTGCTGGCCTACCAGAACAAGGCAATGCGTACCTTAGGGTTGGCTTACAAATTTATTCCTGAAAACTCCGGCAATGATTGTGCCGAACTTGTCAATGAAGGAAATATGATTTTCCTAGGTATCGTAGCTATCAGCGACCCTATTCGTCCAGATGTACCGGAAGCCGTACAAAAATGTCAATCGGCAGGTATCGGTGTGAAAATTGTTACAGGAGACACTCCGGGAACAGCTACTGAAATTGCTCGCCAAATAGGGCTATGGAAACCTGAAGATACAGACCGGAACCGCATAACAGGGGTAGAATTCGCCGCATTAAGCGATGAAGAAGCTTTGGACCGCGTACTTGACTTGAAAGTTATGAGTCGTGCACGTCCTATGGACAAGCAACGTTTGGTCCAACTATTGCAACAAAAAGGAGCCGTAGTAGCAGTAACCGGAGACGGAACAAACGATGCCCCGGCACTGAATCATGCTCAAGTAGGTCTTTCCATGGGAACCGGTACATCAGTGGCCAAAGAAGCAAGTGATATCACCTTACTGGATGACTCGTTCCATAGTATCGCCACCGCAGTAATGTGGGGCCGCTCTCTTTATAAAAACATTCAGCGCTTCATCGTATTCCAGCTGACTATCAACGTGGTCGCTTTAGCCAGTGTTTTATTAGGGGCTTTCTTTGGTACAGAACTACCATTAACAGTAACACAGATGCTTTGGGTAAATCTTATCATGGATACTTTTGCCGCCATGGCTTTGGCATCTATCCCCCCCAGTGCCGATGTCATGAATGAAAAGCCACGCAAAACCGACGACTTCATCATCACTAAGGTCATGCGCAAAAATATACTAGGCGTAGGCTTCTGCTTCCTTGCTATACTGATGACATTAATTGTCATTATCAAACAGATGCCAGCAGATTTAGTAGGACAAGCTTTAACGCAATTTTTCACAATCTTCGTGATGCTACAATTTTGGAATCTGTTCAACGCCAGTGTTTTCGGGACCAACCATTCTGTATTTAAGGATTCCCGTCATGCATTGGGTATGCTGAGTGTAGCTATCATTATTTTGGTCGGACAAATTCTAATTGTCGAATTCGGAGGTAAAGTATTCCGTACCGAACCTATGGATTTTATTACTTGGATTTATATTATCGCAGGAACGTCATTCGTATTGTGGATTGGTGAAATTCACCGTTGGATAAAACGAATACAGAAAAAAAACTAAGAAAGAGAATTAAGCACATAAAGAGTTATGGACAGTAAGATTAAAAATGTCGTTTTTGATTTAGGAGGAGTATTAATAAATCTGGATTTTGACAATTGCCTGAATGCTTTTCGCAAAGCAGGATTCCAAGATATCGAGAAACAGGTATGCCAGTTCAAGGGAAAAGGTTTCTTTTCCCTATTTGAATTAGGTGAGATCAGTCCGGAAGAATTCCGGTCAGCCATTCGCAAGGAGGCCAGCGAATCACTGACCGACCGTAAAATTGATGATATGTGGAACCTGATGCTACTTGATATTCCTCGTGAGAAGCTGGACTTATTACTAGAATTGCGCGAACACTATATGGTTTATCTGCTTAGTAATACTAATCGGATACATTGGGAGTATGCCTGCGAGCAGATGTTCAGTTATCGAGGTTTCCGCGTAAATGATTTTTTTGAAGATACTTTTCTGTCTTTCGAGATGCATAAAGCCAAGCCCGAAAAAAAACATTTATGAGCAAATGATGAAAGAGGCAAACATCCTGCCTGAAGAAACGTTCTTTATAGACGACTCGGAAGCTAATTGCCAGGCAGCTATGTCACTTGGTATACAATCCCATCACTATCATATTGGAGAAAATTTAAGTTCACTTTTTGAATAATGGAAATAATATCAGATATAAACCATCAAGTATTACCCCCTTCAGTTGCCACTATCGGCTTCTTTGACGGGGTGCATCGTGGACACCGCTTTCTTATCAATCAAGTAAAAGAGGTCGCAGACAAGGATGGATTATATTCTGCATTGGTCACTTTTCCTATGCATCCCAGACAAGTGATACAAACCACTTATCATCCACAACTGCTCTCTTCACCCAAGGAAAAACTTGAGTTATTGGAAACGACGCAAGTAGATTACTGCCTCCTTCTTCCTTTTACACAAAAACTTTCGCTGCTTTCGGCCCGGGAATTCATGCAGTTACTACGTAACAAATTCAATATTCACACCTTAGTTATAGGATATGACCATCGTTTCGGCCACAACCGCAGTGAAAGTTTTGAAGATTATTGCCGTTATGGCGAGGAATTAAATATATATATAGTACGCGCGCGAGCTTATACAGACGGAGAGGATAAAATCAGCTCCTCAGTCATCCGTCAGCTGTTAAAAGAAGGCAAAGTAAGTCAGGCTGCCCAATTTCTAGGGTACAACTATTATCTGGATGGAACGGTGGTAGATGGCTACAAAGTAGGCAGAAAAATAGGGTTCCCCACAGCTAACCTGCAAGTGGATTGTAGCGACAAATTAATTCCCTCGGAAGGAGTTTATGCAGTATACGTGTATGTGGAGGGGAAAAATGGGCAGGAATGTTGAACATAGGACACCGCCCTACTATCAATAATGGCAACAATGTAAGTATCGAGGTAAACATCCTCAATTTCTCGGAGGATATCTACCACAAAGAAATGCGCATAGAGTTCGTAAAGTATCTTCGCCCTGAAGAAAAATATGGCACAATAGACGAGCTCATCGCCCAAATGCACAAAGACAGGGAGAAAACCGCTAAAATTCTTCTTTAATATGACGGAAAAAAGCAAGTGCACTTACTTTTCTGAAAGAAATATATAAATGGTTTTCTTCCCGAAAGATGCAACCTCCCCTCCCACCCCCTCTCTTCTCGCATAAAAAACGTTTCTTCATTCATTTTTGTCTTATAAAGTATGATAAAGGATATATTTTTATCGTTTTTCGATAATTTTTTCTTGTTTTTCTTTTGTAGTATCAAAATAAGATGTACATTTGCATATCGATAAACGATAAATGAATATCGAAAAACAAGAAAGAACAAACACAAACATTTAAAACACAAAGTAAAATGAAAAAGTCAGTATTTAAATCAGGTTTAGTAGCAGCAATTGCAGTAGTGATGATGAGTTGTACAACAACAGCAAACGCACAAACAGGAAACACGAAGTACATCTACGGTCAAGACGGCACAAACACAACAGTGTATACACTGAATGAAGACGGCAAAACATTGACACGCAAATTGAAGTATGAGTACAAACACGATGAAAATGGTCAGGTAATTGAGAAAAAAGCCTATCGCTGGGATGCTTATCGGGAACTGTGGAAACCGGCTTATTTACTTACAGTAACTCCCGGAGCGTATGAAACCAAACTCAACTATGCCGAATGGAACGTCAAGGAAAGCGCCTTCAACAACAAACAACAAAGTATTTACCGTAAAGACAACAACATAAATTTGCTGGCCGACACACAAAACAAGAAATAATGGAAGCACAAACTCAAAAGAACAGTATAACCAACCGATGGCAAACCATCGGAGTGTGTATTGGAATGATTATCGGATTTGTATATCCATCAATCGGTCTAGCTCTGGGTATGCTCATGGGAATAGTTTTTGGGAAACTCATTCTGGTTAAAATTCCATTAAATACCCTCTAGCACAAAGAGCACAACAAAAGTCCGAGATTATCTTTCTTTTAATATTGTTCATCCTATTCATTGAACATTGGTACGTTCCTTGTAAACAAGCCATTGCAAATTTAATAAACTGATAAAATAACAACTTTAAAATACATCAAGATGAAAACATTAAAACGCATTTTAGCCGCAACAACCTTACTGGTAACACTCGGTTTCGCCTCCGAAGCCAATGCACAAGTCCCTTTAGAAAACTTCTTCAAGAATCCTGAAAAAGCGGGATACCAAATCTCACCGGATGGCAAATACTTCTCATATATGGCTCCGTATGAAAACCGCCTGAACTTATTCGTACAAGAAGTCGGTTCAGACAAAGCAACCCGAATCACTTCAGAAACGGTACGGGATCTTGCAGGAAGCATGTGGGCAAACGGTCATCGGATACTTTATATAAAAGATACTGCCGGCGATGAAAACTTTCAGCTCTACGGAGTCAATGTAGACGGTACTGACTCCAAAGCATATACCGCATTCCCCAAGGTAAGGACAACTATTATTGATCCGTTGGAAAATATCGACTCACTGGTCATCATCGGTCTGAACAAGCGTAATCCACAAGTATTTGATCCTTATCGCTTGAATCTCAATAACGGCGAACTGACCCAATTAGCTGAGAACCCCGGAAACATACAAGGATGGATGACTGACCATAACGGAAAACTGCGTGTAGCCTTAGCTATTGTAGACGGAGTAAATACCCAAATTCTCTATCGCGAAACGGAAGAGCAGCCCTTCCGTCCGGTACTAACTACCAATTTCAGGGAAACGGTAAGCTTTGCCACCTTCACCCCCGACAATAAAATGGTTTATGCCCTGACCAACATCGGACGGGACAAGACCGCCCTCGTCCTAATGGATCCGGCTACTTGTGAGGAAAAAGAAGTACTTTACACCAATGATAAATATGATATTTCCGGATTAGGCTATTCTGAACTGAAAAAGAAATTAATCTCTGTATCCTGTACCGGACACAAAGGTACTATCCGTCATTACTTCGATAAAAACGAAGAAGCTATCCGCACCAAGTTGGAACAGAAACTGGAAGGTTATGATATCAACACCACCAGCGAAGATAAAAGCGAAAATATCCGTATTATTTATGCTGGAGGCGACCGCACTTATGGAACTTATTATACCTATAATGTAAAAGAAGACAAACTGACTAAAATAGCTGACTTGGCTCCCTGGATTAAAGAAGAAGATATGGTCCCGATGCACCCCATCACCTATACCAGCCGGGATGGTCTGACCATTGAAGGATACCTCACTCTCCCGAAAGGATACACCATGGAGAATGCCAAAAATCTGCCTGTAGTAGTCAATCCGCATGGGGGGCCGTGGGCACGTGACAGCTGGGGATATAATCCGGAAGTACAGTTCCTTGCCAACCGTGGCTATGCTGTTCTTCAAATGAATTTCCGAGCCTCAACCGGCTATGGACGCAAATTCACCGAACTGGGCTACAAACAATGGGGACAAACCATGCAGAACGACATCACCGACGGCGTAGAGTGGTTGATAAAAAAAAGGAATCGCCGACCCGAAACGTGTAGCCATCTACGGCGGAAGCTATGGCGGATATGCAACATTGGCAGGGGTCACCTTTACTCCTGATCTTTATGCATGTGCCATCGACTATGTGGGTGTATCCAACTTGTTCACCTTCATGCAGACTATCCCACCCTATTGGAAACCCTTATTGGACATGATGTATGAATGGTAGGTGATCCTGTGAAAGATAAAGAATGATGGAAAAATATTCACCTGTATTTCATGTAGACCAAATCAAAGCTCCTCTCTTTATCGCACAAGGCGCTAACGACCCGCGTGTGAATAAAGCAGAATCCGACCAAATGGTGGAAGCGCTGAAAAAACGCGGTATAGAAGTAGAATACATGGTAAAAGACAACGAAGGACACGGTTTCCATAACGAAGAGAACAAATTCGATTTCTATCGTGCCATGGAGAAATTCCTGGATGCTCACCTGAAAAAATAAATATCATTGAAAGTGTGTCAAAATGATAGGTCGTTTTTCATTTTGACACACTTCCAACCTAATAAAATTTTAAACCAATAAACAGATTATTATGGGACGTGCAATTAAATTGATACTTTACTATCTGGCTTATCAATTACTATTCATTTTTCTGGCAACCGGAACCGATGCCACCATTGCTCTTATCGGCGGAGCAGATATTACAGCCAACTTCCGCCCCGGGACAATGGCAATATCCATCGGTATGTTACTCTCCGCATTAGCCATGACATGGCACTTGGTACATTTCCACTATGTCAAGTTCAATAAAAAGAGTATGTATGAAGTTTCAAAAAAAATCATTCTCTTGTGCATCCCTCTCCTGCTATCCGCACAGTTCATAGCAGGAATATTAAATGAAGCGCTCGATCTGACAGACACTAATCAAGAACTATTTATTTCGATGAGCCATAATATCTTCGGTGTTCTCAGCATTGCTATCGTCGTCCCTATTTTGGAAGAATTTTTATTTCGTGGAGCTATAGAAGGACATTTACTAAGAAAAGGATGGTCACCTAAATGGGCCATACTGGTTTCCGCACTCATATTCGGGATCATACACGGCAATCCTGCACAAATACCTTTTGCATTTCTCATCGGTCTGCTCTTCGGATGGTTATATTATCGCACCGGAAGTTTAGTTCCAGGTATTGTGGGACACATTATCAACAACTCATTCGGCGCATGGACCATGTTCACAGCCACCCGAGAGGAACTCAGCCAAACGACTATGGAGACCTTGGGCACAACAATCACTTACATTCTCTTAGTACTAGCCATAATCGTTTTTATAGGTATGTATCTCTACCTGAACAAATACTTGCCGAAACCTACCAACATACAAGTCAAAGCTATTAATGAACAAGATATAACCATTTAACAAACACAACCAATCATGAAAAAGAGACTCAATCTTCTCTGTGCCTGCGTACTTATCGGCCTGCTCCTTTCTACTTCCACGGTAATCAGTCTGATGGTTCAAGCCGTCAGTGCCGGGTTTAAAGCCGGATATGAAAGTGTAGAAAAAGGGAAGGAGCTTAACATATCCGACTACAAAATAGTTTGTACGATACCTTCTGACCTATTTGCAGAAACAGGAAGCGTGACAAATCTGAAAAATTCCTCACAGGCTTCCATCAAACCAATCATAAGTTTGATAGAAGCCCCGACAACAGGAAGCAGCCTATCCCGAACGGCGAATGGAATCACTACCTTAATTTCGGTCCTAGCAAGTATCTTCTGCCTGATACAATTTTTCTATTTGATCCGAAATATCAACCGTGGTGACATTTTCAGTTGGAAGAACGTCAAATTTCTCCGCAAGCTGGGTGTGTCACTGATACTTCTATTCATTTGTTCTTTTACCACCATCATGATCGGGAACTATGAAGCGGCACAAGTTTTGGAACTCAAGGGATGTGAATACTCTAATATATTTGCGTTTTCCGAACCAACCTTCATATTGGGATTCATCGCATTGCTGGTTGCTGAAGTATTCGCTGTTGGATTGAAAATGAAAGAAGAACAAGATTTAACCATATAAAAATCATACGGTATGAAGAAGTTCAGGATATTAGGTATTATAGCCATTATTGCAATACTTGCAAATTTCATCGGAGGATTGGATGAAGATTGGAAAGATTTCAAAAAGGGATTTGAAGAAGGACAAAGCGGTGCAACAGAGATGTATGAATCCGGACACCACATGATAACCCGTGTCAAACTAAATGTAAAGCCATTATCTGGAACGACAGTCGATTCACTGAACAACAACCGTGTAGATAGTCCACTTCCTTATACAGTAACTGAAATAGAAACGTATGCCAAGCCATCGGCCTGGTATATCCTTGCCATAGGGTTAGCCATACCCGGACTATTCTTTTTTCTAATCGGTTTTTACTCATTAATCCGGCTGCTCATCTCCATCTCACGCCGCAAAGTATTTACACCAGCCAATGTACTACGCCTACGTTGGTTTGCATATACCAGCGCAAGTTTAAAAATTCTCACAGCCATCGGAGAATGGCTAACAGGAAGCGCAGCTATGAATCAAATTAGCATACCGGGTTACAAAATCATCAGCTATGTTGGTTATTCCCCCGACTGGGTGGCAATAATCCTTCCTATCCTCTTTGCCGAGATATTTGCTATCGGAGTAAAAATGAAAGAGGAACAAGACCTAACCATTTAAAAAAGAAAAGTTATGAAAGAAAAGAATACTCGACCCTCAAAAGGGAAAAGCATTTTTTATTTGATGCTTTCCTTGATAACCACTCTGTTTGTAAGTTCATTCATCTATTTCCTTGTGTTGCATCCATCGTTGGACAACAAAGCAGTGAGGATATCAATCAACATTGGATGGACTTGCTTCTGTCTGTATGCCTTTAAAAGACTAACACAACGCTACACCTTTTGGTGGCACGCATTAGATGAGAACCCGAATAAATCCCAAAATAACTAACCTATGCCGATTATAGTAAACTTAGATGTAATGATGGCGAAACGAAAGATTTCGCTAGGAGATTTAGCCGAAAAGATAGATCTGACGCCTGCCAACCTCTCCATACTGAAAACCGGGAAGGCAAAAGCCATCCGCTTCTCAACCTTAGAGGCTATCTGCAGGGAACTAGACTGTCAACCTGGAGATATTCTAGAATATAGGGAAGAAGATGAATGATATAAACAGTCACATACACAAACACTCGAACACTATAAAATTCTCTCATCTTCACCCATACACCCCGCAATGAAGCAATTAAAGATTAATTGCTTCATGCGGAGTCTTTTTATGATGCAGTTATAATAAAGTTTTTAACCAAGATTGATATTTCCTCTTTTTCCACTAGGTGGTTAAACCCCTTTCCACTCTGATATAGTATCTTATTTATCAGTCATTTAAAGCCACGAAGTGGTGCAAAAGAGTTCCCAAAATATCCATTCCATCGTTTTTTCCCTCTTATCACATAGCATCTCATCTATTTTCCTCTTTCTTGTTTACAACCATCCTCATCTGCTTTCGGCTGTTTGCCACGGATATCATCCTTCTGCTTACTCTCATTTTCAACAACAGTAGCTGTATAATGAATCTTGGCAAATCCAGCAATTATTTTTTCTACCGTGGTTTTATCAGCATCATACTTAATAGTAACCGTTTTATCCGCCAAATTTGTTTCAATTTCTTTTATACCCTTCTCAAAACGAATATTGTTCTTAATCTTGCTCTCACAGTTGGCACAGTGCATCTGAGGATCAGTGTTTAAAACTACAATTTTAATGTCTTTTGCAAAGCAAGTGGCAGTAAAGCAGACAGCTGCCATAATAGCGATTAATTTTGTTCTCATAATCCATTTCTATTTGATTATCAATATATTAGTTTCTATCCCAATTGAAGCGAAAGCCTACATAATACATCGCTCCGTGTACAGGTCCCCAAATCATGGTTGAATCAAAATTTGTCCCCCAAGGATTCGAAGCTCCTACAATCGGATTCTTTTGCTTAAAGTTCGTCATATTCTCTCCTCCCACATAAATAGACCAATGCCGGAACCAGCGAGTAATCTGAGCACTTAACAATTGATAAGACTGGTATCGAGTATTCCACGAAGGAGCACCGTCCGGCAATGTATAAGGGGAGGGCATTCTACCACCACCATTCATCTGCAAAGTCACATCAAATTGCCATAGGCCCAGTGGTGTTTGGTAAGAAGCAGTCAAAAGTCCCTTATATTTTCCGGTAAGAGGACGCTCCAATAATTTCTTATTATAAGTAGTTTTCACATCTGTCAAGCGATAAGCTGCAGTTAATGTAAAACCCTTAAAAAAAGGATAAGTTGCCTCGGCTTGAAAAGTATGAGAATAAGACTTCCCTTCCAAGTTAGCAAAATGTACAATGTGGGGGTCCGTATCCAAATCAATAATCATTTGACGCCTAAAATCAGTGTAATAGTATTCGGTATTCACATTCAAGGTTTTACCGAATACCGGAATATAAAATGAAGAGCTGAAACCATAATTCCATGCTTCTTCCTGATCCAAATCATTATCTATCTTTACTTTACGACTGCTGGCAAGTAAATAATTGTTCTCCGCCAACACATGATTAGTGCGATATCCTTTGCCTACAGACACACGTAGGTTCACCCAATCATCAGGAGCATATTTGATATGAGCACGCGGAGTAACAAAGGTACCATATATATCACTATGATCAGCACGAATCCCTCCCATAAGAATAATTTTATCCTTCCAATTATACGTATACTGCACATAAGCACCAGGCACGGTCTCTTTCTCCTTTCCATATAATAAACCTGTATCATCATTTTCTAAACGATAGGTCTGATTGAAATAATCATAGTTCAAACTTAACCCTGCAGAAATACTGTTACGCTCATCGAAATTCGTTTCGAACATTAATGAAGTATACAAATTCTTCTGGTCCACATTATATAATTTATAACCGTATCCTGCATCCTGCTTATGCAAAGATCCCGAGAGAATCAAAGCCAAGTTAGTTCCCCTTTCCTTATCAAAAATATAAGCATTTTTAGTAAATGCCTCATAACGATCCGTATGGATACCTATTTTATAAAGTTCCCTACCTACAAAGCCACCAACAGAATTATCCACATGTAAATGAGTAGCTTGTCCGCTTGTACGATCCTCTTTCATTGCTTTGACAGAAGCCTGAAATACATACTGATCTCCCATCCAAGCCCAACGGTTCTGAAGATTATATTGCTCTACTTTAGGCATATCCAAGAATCCATCTCCATTATCATCATGCGACCTAGTACTATTTTCATAATGTGCCAATACTCCAGTACTCAGTCGGCTATTCAAATGTACATTAGCATCAAAATTAGCCTCATACTTCTCTTTACTGCTAGCAAAAAGATTGACATTCAAGGACTGGGTAGTTTGAGGCTTCTTAAATTCAACATTTATCTGTCCGGTAATCGCCTCATAACCATTCTTTACAGATGAACTACCCTTGGACACCTGTATGCTTTGCATCCATGGGCCGGGAATATACCCCAAAGCAAAAGGAGCGGATGCTCCACGATAATTAGGAATATTCTCTGTCAGCATTTGTACATAAGTTCCCGAGAGCCCCAACAATTTAATTTGTCTGGCCCCTGTGGCAGCATCAGCATAGCTACATCTACAGAAGGGTTTGTTGTGAAACTTTCACCCAAGTTACAACAAGCCGCCCGAGCCAGTTCCGCACTTGAAATCATATCCTGATTCAACACACTGGAACGGGATTTTACAACTCCTATCTTACGTTCCACCACTTGGACCTCATCCATCATTACACTACCTTGTAATATGATAGCCAGCTCCTTATGATCATTTTCAACCACAATCGTATCATTCTCATATCCTATAAAACTTACTACCAGTTTTTTTGCACCAACAGGCTGTTCAATAGTAAATGTCCCATTCTCATCTGTGACAGTTCCATTTGTTGTATTTATCCAAAAGACATTGGCAGCAACAACAGGTTCACCTTGGTTGTCCTTCACCATTCCTTTTACTTGAGCGCTTACAGGCATCAAATGCCACAGAAAAGCACCTAAGAAAACTATAAATTTCATGTTTTTATTTTTCTTTATCTGTTACACACTTATACAAATTTAGCAATTCCTCCCTACTCAAAGAGTTATCTTACTAAATCAAAAGTGTACAAATAAGATTCAAATACCCTCTTGGAGGCTGTCGACACAATGAGGTATCCGTATAGCAGCTCTCCTTTTTTACAGAAGACAACAGATCGAAGTTTATACTGTATGCATTGAATATCAAATGAATAACGGACAGTGTTACGTTGTCCAAATGAAGTGATGTACCTAAAACAGGCAAGTTAATTTTCTGGATTTTCACGCTAGAACAAGGAACATCTGATGACTTCCGCTCCATCATCTTGTCATGATGGCAAGAACATCCCGAACCAGATTTCACGTTTTTATTTCCAACATCACCACATCCGCAAGTACATCCATAATTGGAAATATCCACCACTGTCAATAATGCCGCATCCTTATCAGCGCACTGATAGCAACGGGACTGCACAATAGGTATTCCGACTCCCATATATATAATCATGGAAGAAAGAAAGATTGAGAATAATATGTAATGAAACTCTTTCATTGTTCAAATTGCAGTCCACCAATGTCATATACTACATTCGGGTACAAAGATAACGACTTTTTTCTTTTGCTCCCAAACGGCATTTAGCAATATTCCCTAAATTCTATCCCTGAAGAAAACAAATATTGTATAAATACTATATAATCCCGTGATTATCCGTATCTTTGTAACGAATTAGATATTTGAAAATAAATGAAGACATTTGAAGAGTTAGGCGTTTCCCCGGAAATACTAAAAGCAATTAAAGAAATGGGGTATGAAAACCCCATGCCGGTACAAGAAGAAGTAATACCGTATTTATTGGGGAACGGCAACGACGTAGTAGCCCTAGCACAAACAGGGACTGGAAAAACAGCCGCATTTGGTCTGCCGCTTATCCAAAAAATTGAAGTAAAAAAACGTGTCGCCTCAAGCACTTATATTATGCCCCACACGTGAGTTATGCTTGCAGATCGCAGGTGATCTGAATGATTATTCCAAGTATATTGATGGACTGAAAGTCCTTCCTGTATACGGTGGCTCATCCATCGAAAGCCAGATACGCATGTTGAAGGCAGGTGTACACATTATTGTAGCCACTCCCGGACGACTGATTGACCTGATGGAAAGAAAAGTCGCCAAACTGGAGACCATTGCCGATGTAGTAATGGACGAAGCTGACGAGATGCTGAATATGGGATTTACCGACAGCATCAATGCTATTCTTGAAAAGGTTCCCGAAGACCGGAACACTTTGATGTTCTCAGCTACCATGAGTCCCGAAATCTCGCGTATTGCAAAAAAATACCTGCACGATGCGAAAGAGATTACAATCGGTACTAAGAATGAAGGCAGCAAGAACGTAAACCACATTGCCTATCTGGTACACGCCAAAGATAAATATGCTGCATTGAAGCGTATCGCGGATTATTACCCACAAATTTACGGTATCATTTTCTGCCGTACCCGTAAGGAAACTCAGGAAATAGCTGATAAATTGATTCAAGATGGTTATAATGCAGATTCTCTACACGGCGAGCTTTCACAAGCACAACGTGACTTGGTGATGCAGAAATTCCGTCAACGTCATTTACAGCTTCTGGTTGCTACAGATGTAGCTGCCCGCGGTTTGGATGTAAATGATTTGACACATGTCATTAATTATGGCCTGCCCGATGATATAGAAAGCTATACTCACCGTAGCGGACGTACAGGACGTGCCGGCAAAACCGGTATTTCTATCGCTATCATCAACCTGCGTGAAAAAGGAAAAATGCGCGAGATAGAACGTATCATCAACAAAAAATTTATCATGGGTGAAATGCCTAGCGGTAAACAAATCTGCGAACAACAATTAATCAAACTGATCGATGATATAGAAAAGGTAAAAGTGAACGACGAGGAAATCGAGTCCTTCCTACCCGGTATCTATCGCAAACTGGAATGGCTTTCGAAGGAAGACTGATAAAGCGTGTAGTATCGATGGAGTTCAACCGCTTCTTGGAATATTACAGCAACGCTCCGGAAATAGAAACTCCCAGCATGAACGACCGCCGTAGCAACGTGAACCGAAAGGACGCAAAGACCATGGTAGCGCCCGTGAAAAGACAGAACGCAAGGCCGAGAAAGGATATACCCGCCTGTTCCTGAATGTGGGAAAGACAGATGGTTTTTATGCCAATCAAATCATTGAACTGATTAACCGCAACATGAAGAAGCAACGTACCACCATCGGGCGAATAGATCTGATGCAGAATTTCTCTTTCTTCGAAGTAGCAGAAAATCAGGCACAGGATGTTATCAAGGCATTAAACAAGGTCAATCTGAATGGCGGCCGGAAAATTGTAGTAGAAGTTGCCGGTGACAATAATGGCAAAAACGACAATGGCGAACGCAGGAGCAGTGCGGCAAGGAATGCTTCATTCGGCAAAAAAGGTGACAGGTCCAATAAAAAACGACCTCAAAAGAAGGAAAAACTAGCCGTGCGGAACGTGGCTACATTGAAGAACGAGGCCCCAAAACGAAAGACGACTGGAAACAATTCTTTAACAGCGATAACAATAAGAAAAAGAAATCCAAGAAATAAGGAATCCAACTTAATGAAAGAGGATTGGACATAGTAGAAATATGCAAATAACATCCACTTCTCTTGAATAATAGCGGAGTATGCGGAATTGAAACAACCTGTCATTTCAAGGATATTCGCATAATATAATAAACCCAACAGATTTATTATATTATTTGCCGAATATCCTTGTTTACATCGAATTAATATTAACAGATTTTTTACTATCTTCCAGATGAAAGATTATATGATAAGCTATCTATCGGAACTTTGACATACTCAGCTCCCTATCATTTCATACTTTTCCTTTAGTCTTTCAATTTCAGTTCATCGATTAAACAGGAAGCTTTCCCATATTTTTCAATCATGTAAAGAACATAGCGGATATCCACCCCGATACAACGCTGCAAATTAGGTTCAAAAACAATATCTCCACTCATTGCTTCCCAATTCCCGTCAAAAGCAAGACCTATTAATTCCCCTTTTCCATTAAACATTCCACTACCGGAATTCCCTCCTGTAATATCATTATCCGAAATAAAGCAAACATTCATATTACCATCCCCAGCAGCATAACGTCCGAAATCCTTCCTTCTCAAGCATTCGACTACAGAAGGAAGCACATCGAAATCACTATCTCCCTTATACTGCCTTATCTTGTCAAAAATTCCTTTTGTCGTCGTAAAATAAGAATACTCAATAGCATCTTTCGGTGAGTACCCACCCACCATGCCAAAACTCAGACGCATAGTAGAATTAGCATCCGGATAAAACACCCTATCTGCCTCCATCTCACGCATTGCTTCATTCAGCAAACGTTCATTTTTCTCAATATTCATACTAGCTTCTTCCACCGACTGATTGAATTCATAAAATTCACCAACATATCGATGGCAAAAGAAGCCGCAGGGTCATCAAACAAGACATAAGTGGTATCTCCTCTCACTACCTGTTCAAAACCATGTGGTGTCTTTAAAGAGGAACGAGTATACAAATCATCTACATAAGCTTGGTAATCACCTTTAAAATCTTTCTCTATCAATGAATAAACATCAGGTAAAAATTCCTTGCCTACCTCAGTTGCATATTCTTTCAACATAGCCACAAAGACTTGTTTATCCACACTTATATCCATATTGGCATAAATCTCCAACAATTGCCGCATATTACGCTCCAAATCACTCTCCTCTGCCTCAAAATCAAAATTCAGTACAGCTAAGGCTGCCGTAATCAACTCCGGTCCATTGGCAAATGTTTCTCCAAAATATGCCATAGCCCGTGCCGCATTTCTACGATTACGATAATTTAACTCCAGTTCAGTCAAAACCCTTGCATATTTGCTTCGTTTATCAGGTTCCCGACGAACCCATTCTTGCAATTGGCACTCCAAAGCTTGTTTTTTCTCTATCACTTTCAATTCTTTTACCGCTTGATTCATCCCTATACTATTCTTCCAATAGTTAGAGCTTTGTGCATACTTGGAAGCATATTTAATGCGGATATCATCACTTTTTTCCATTGCATTTTTCCAAATAGCTTGCTTGATGGTACGAACATTAATCATGGCGGCATTATCCGTATTGACTCTTTCGTCTATCCCAAATGAAGATAAATACCTGCTGGTAGAACCGGGATATCCCATAGTCATGCAAAATGATCCCTGTTCATACCCTCCCAAAGAAACAGGAGCAAAATAATCCGGATGATAAGGCACATTCTCCGGAGAATAAGCTGCCGGTTGATTATTCTGATCAGCATAAATACGGAAGACAGAGAAATCCCCGGTATGGCGGGGCCATACCCAATTATCTGTATCTCCGCCAAACTTGCCTACAGAAGAGGGAGGAGCAAATACCAAACGAACATCATAATAATCCTTATACACAGATAGATAAAACTCATTGCCACCATAAAAAGGAGTTATCTCAGCACGCAGCAACGTATCATTCGCCACAGCTTCCTGAGCAATCAATGTGGAAATAGAATCTACAATCAGTGCACGGTCATTTTCCTTTGTTCCGACTGGAATAGCTTGCAACACACGCTCCGTCACATCCTCTGTGCGTATCAGAAAACTGACAAATAAATCCGGATTAGGAAGCTCCTTACTTAAGGAATCGGCTACAAAACCATCTCGCAAATAATCATGCTCCACAGAACTATGCTGCTGAATGGCATCATACCCACAATGGTGGTTAGTAAAAACCAAACCATCCGGAGATACAACAACACCCGAACAAAAACCTCCAAAACTAACAACAGCATTAGCCAATGCTTTTCCACCAGGATTATACAATTGTTCAGATGAAAGTTCCAACCCCATTTCTTTCATCACTTGTTGAGTTTGTTTGCTAAGACAACAAGGAAGCCACATTCCTTCACTACCCCATATATATAAAGGTAGGAAGACTAGCAGCAACAGTAGTTTTTCATGGTTTTATTCTACAATTAATTTAAGTTTTTTTGCTCCGACACGTGCTTTCAACCATTCGGATATTTTTTCTTGTTCTTTCTCAATGGGTCTTTTACTGAATTTCATCAAGACTATTGTCAATGTATCCGTTTTAGTTGAGTCCACCTGTAATTCCACAGTCTTTGCCATAGCTATGCTTCTACTGTAGGATAAAGTACTTTAAGTTCAGGAATTATTTTTTTATCTACAGTATTATATGCAGCATATACTTTTAAGCTCGTTTTCCAAAGACTTAATTCTCTCCTGCTGCTCCAGTAAACGCTTTTCACTATTCTTATAGAAATCCTCCATCACTTGGGCCTTTATACTACCAATATCCATCGCATCATTATTCATTCCTTGAAGAATAACTAGTTTAGTACCTGCCAAATTAAAATGTTTCAAATTATCCCTTGCGGTTGCTATTTCTGTTTCCGGGACCTCATTGCCTATTAGCACAACACGTATTTCCTTCTTCTCAAAAGAAATCTTCCGGTCTATTACTTGAGTATTATTAAAATCCAATTCTTCATTAATAAAATTATTGGCAGAGGCCTCATAAATAGTGCTTTTCACAATACCATAAGTCAAATAAATAGCAGGACACATGGTGGCTAAAGTAATAACAATGATATATTTTTGACTAATTTTTCGCGCTCCTTATCCACAAATTCCTTACGTTGGAAATGCATGACACGTATCCCGATAAAAGTAGCCAAACTGATAAATACTGAATTAATAAAATACAAATAGAATGCACCTAAAAAATAAAGTAAATTTCCGGTAGCAAGCCCGAATCCAGCAGTACACAAAGGCGGCATCAAAGCCGTAGCAATAGCAACCCCTGGAATTACATTCCCTTTCTCCTTTGTAGACAAAGCGATTATACCGGCTAAACCACCGCACAAAGCTATAAGCACATCATATATGGTAGGAGAAGTACGTGCCAGCAACTCCGATTGTACTTCATCCAACGGAGTCAGCGAAAAATAAAGGGTAGCTGTAATCACACTAAATACAGTTGCCACCAAATAACTTTTTAGAGAACGCTTCAACAATTCAAAATCATTCTGTCCAATAGCTAACCCTACTCCCATTATCGGTCCCATCAGCGGAGATATCAGCATGGCACCAATAATAACTGCCGTAGAATTCACGTTCAAGCCCAATGAAGCTATAAAAATTGCGAAAATAAGAATCCACAAATTAGTTCCTTTGAACTCAACACCATTACGAATACTTTCTACAATCAAGGCTTCATTGTCCTTATCCTTGCGCAAATCAAGATATTCACTAAAGAACTGCTTTATATAGGGCACATTCTTTAAATTATTCTTCAGGTCACTCATTGCTATTTCTTTATGTATCGGTTTATAACAGGTATTTGCTGTAAGGGGAAATCCGTTTTCACAATATATGCCACAAACAATAACAACAGTAATGTACGAACACCCAACAACAAGAATATATTTTGAATAGGAAGATAAACTGAAACAATGTAAAGTACCAGCGCTAACACCACATAGTTACCTATTGCTTTCAAATCATAATTAATAGGATATTTTTTCTGCCCTACAAAATAAGAGAGAAGCATAGCTACTCCATATCCGGCAAAACCCGCCCAAGCACACGCCATATAGCCAAATACCGGAATAAGGAAAATATTTATCAGAATAATGATACTGCATCCCACCAGTGAAAAATAAGCTCCCCATTTTGTTTCATCAATCAGTTTATACCAAAAAGAAAGATTGAAATAAATACCCATAAACATCTCGGCAGCCATGACAATAGGTACAACCTTAAGCCCTACCCAGTAATCACGTCCTAAAATATAACGCAGTATATCAAGGTAAAACATAACAGCCAAAAAAGCCAGCAAAGTGAAGATAATGAAAAACTTCATCGCTTTGGCATACATTTCCCGACTATCCTTTTCTTTACTCTTACTAAAAACAAACGGCTCGTATGCAAACCGGAAAGCCTGTGTCAGCATGGCCATGATCATAGCTATCTTACTGGCTGCTCCATAAATACCCAACTGGATAGTCGCCTCCGCCTTATCAGGATAAACAAACGGAAAAATAATTTTATCAGCTACCTGATTTAAGATTCCGGCAATACCCAGAATCAGAATCGGGAAAGAATAATGCAGCATACGCCGCAACAACTCCCTGTCTAGCACATATCTGAAGCCCACCAATCTTTCCACATACATAGCATCACCAAAGAAGTACAAGCCAAATTTATAGCAAAAGCCACTCCGACATTCTCTCCCTTCATACCTACAAAATAAGCGATATTCAAGACAATGCTGGCAAAAATGAACAACAATTTCAATGCAGCAAACTTAACAGGGCGTTTCTTATACCGCAAATAAGCGAAAGGAATAGCTTGGAAAGCGTCCATTGCAACTACAATCAGCATCATCCCCATATACCACGGATGCTCTCCATATCCCAAGAAACCTGCTATGGGATACAGAAAAGAAAGACAAACAATTAAAAACAAGACCGCAGTCGCCCCCACCGAAAGCAAAGTAGTGGAATAGACACGCATCGGATCATCCACCCCCTTATTGGCAAATCGGAAAAAGCCGGTTTCCATACCATATGTTAAAAGCACCATCAACAAGGCAGTTATAGCATACATATTGGTAATGACACCATAGCCCCCCGATTCCACAGGCAAAGCGTTGGTATATATCGGTACTAACAAATAATTCAGGAACCGCCCGATGATGCTACTCATCCCATATATGGCTGTTTCCTTGGCTAATGCTTTTAATCCTGCCATCTTCTAATCATCAAATAATGTCTTCTGACTATTATAAATGCTCCGTCCCAAGTGTATATAGGCCAGTTCCGTGACCTCACGTCCACGCGGAGTACGTTTTAAGAAACCTTCTTTAATCAAAAAAGGTTCATAAACCTCCTCTATTGTTCCGGCGTCTTCACCCAAAGCGGTTGCAATAGTAGTCAGCCCCACAGGACCTCCCTTAAACTTATCTATAATAGTACATAAAATCTTGTTATCTATCTCATCCAGTCCATATCTGTCAATGTTCAAGGCTTCTAAAGCAAACCGGGCAATTTCCACATCAATCCTTCCGGAACCTTTCACCTGGGCAAAATCACGGACACGCCTCAACAACGCATTTGCAATACGGGGCGTTCCACGGCTGCGCGAAGCAATCTCACCCGCTGCTTTCATGTCACAAGGCACATTCAATATATTAGCAGAGCGACGGATAATGCTTGTCAATACATCATCGTCATAATACTCCAAATGAAGATTAATTCCAAAACGGGCACGCAAAGGCGCAGTCAGCAACCCACTCCTAGTAGTGGCTCCAACCAAAGTAAACGGACTCAGCTCCAACTGGATACTACGCGCCGAAGGTCCCTTGTCTATCATTATATCAATACGATAATCCTCCATGGCAGAATACAGATATTCTTCTACCACAGCTCAACCGATGTATTTCATCAATAAAAAGCACATCATTGGGTTCCAAGCTGGTCAGTACTCCCGCCAAATCCCCCGGTTTATCCAGCACCGGTCCTGAGGTTACTTTAAAACCTACTCCCAGTTCATTGGCAATGATATTACTTAAGGTCGTCTTGCCCAAGCCAGGAGGTCCGTGCAAAAGAACATGGTCTAACGCCTCGGCCCGCAGACGCGCCGCCTTGACAAAGATGCGCAGATTATCTACCACCTTATCCTGCCCACTAAAATCTTCAAAATTCAACGGACGTAAGGCATTCTCAAAATCGCGTTCTTTAGTTGTGAGCTGTTGCTCGCGTATATCAAAATTTTCTTCCATTTTTTTGTTTATGACACAAAGGTACAAAAGATATTATTATTATAGAAAGAAAGATGGAGGAATTCATTTTCAGTCCCTCTATGGTCCTTCTTTTCAACATTATTATTGTATTAATTATTATTCATTATGGGAATTACATTAGGAAAGAAACAATTGAACAAAGGAAGAGTTTCGCTTTATTTAAATTACAGTTATAACGGAAAACGCCGCAAAGAGTATTTGGGTATCATTCTGGATGCTCCTACCAGTGCAGAGCGAAGAGCGGAGAACAAAAACAAGATACTAATTGCCAGGCAGATAAGAGCAAAAAAGGAACTAGAATTCTTATCCGTTGAATATCATCTGAACGATATAGAAAATACATTCAATGATATACTTCCAACAGATAAAAGCAATGTTCCCGATTTCTATATTCTGATAGGACAATTCCTGGATACCTATCACAAAAAGGACAAGAAAATGGTTAGGGCATGTATCACCCATCTGCGACTGTTTACAAGAAAGAAAAGCTTACCTGTAACCCTTCTCACAAAAGATTTTTGTATAAACTTTCTTGAGTATCTCAGGGATCATCTCCGAGGCAACACTCCCATCGGATATTTCAAGAAGTTCAGAATGTGCATTAATAAATGTATAGAAAAAAAGTTAATGACATCTAATCCTACAGATGGTATCCGCCTGATGCAGTTTGATGAAGTAACCAAAGCAATCCTCAGTTTAAAAGAGATTCAGAAACTTGCTATCACTCCATGCCCCAACAACGAAGTAAAAAGGGCATTCTTGTTTTCTTGCTATTGCGGGCTGCGCTGGTGTGATGTACATCAACTGCAATATAAAGACATAGATTTCTCATCAAACCGCCTTACTATTCTGCAACAGAAAGTACAGTCACACTCCAAAAACGCAATCTTGCATCTAAACTTAAACCACACTGCCATCAAACTCCTACAAAGGCATAAAGGCATTAATGAGGACTTGGTATTCGGGCTCCCCTCCTATTCTTACACACTAAGGATTTTAAACAAATGGGTAAAAAGAGCTAATATACACAAACACATTACCTTCCACTGTGCCCGACACTCATTTATCACCAACATTATGGCAAATGGAGCTAATATCAAAACAGCCGCCAGTCTTGCAGGACATTCTACTACCCGGCACACTGAAAAATATGTTCATATCATAGATGAACTCAAACAAAAAGCAGTAGATAGTTTACCGGATATTATTGTCAATTATAAATAAAAAAGAACCTGAAATGGCCCTTACATCATTAAAGTTGTCACACATACAACTGGTATTCAAACAATTAGTATTACTGTATAGTATCCGGCACGAATACGACCTACCTGAGTAATGCGGTGAACAACTACTTCGGATGCAACTTCAAGCGGTTGATAAATTCTTACAGAGTGGCTCGCGCGAAAGAGTTGCTGGACGGTAAAGATTGCCCTGTGAGCGAGCTTTTCAGCCGTTGCGGGTTTGCCTCCAAGAGCGTGTTCTATGTGGCATTCAGAAAAGTAGTTGGCATGACTCCCCTGCAATATATATCGCAGAGTCGGAGTCCTTTTATGATTCAACGCAATTAAGTCCTTTTATAACAATAAACATTTTGAGTTTTTAAATTTATAAATTTAAAGTTT
>ENA-OQER01000094-OQER01000094.1-human-gut-metagenome-genome-assembly--contig:-NODE-94-length-45917-cov-3.600393_pt1 | contig 45917 bp, 51 predicted proteins | sample MGYA00242797_ERZ504639 | MGnify/ENA primary metagenome ERZ504639 (study PRJEB26092, sample SAMD00036306) | human gut metagenome | host: Homo sapiens | study: EMG produced TPA metagenomics assembly of... | reverse complement strand
GCGTGTGGCTATCCGCGTGTTTGCTCCATACAGTCTGTGTGGCGGGTTCAATGCAATATCATCAGGCATCTGAGGTTATTCTGGATGAATACAAGTCCCTGGGTATGGAGAATGTGCTTTTGTATCCGGTAGGCAGAAGGTAGCGGAAGGTGTGAAGAAATTGGGATTCAAGGCCGAAGGCGATTTCCAGCATATGGCGGATAAACCTTCTTATCAGGAAGCTTCCGCCTTGGCAGAGGACTTGATGAGGCGCTTTCTGCATCGTGACATAGACAAGGTGGAGTTGCTGTACAACCATTTTCGTTCTACAGCAGTACAGGTCCTGACGCGTGAAACTTATCTTCCGATAGACTTGACACAAGAGAAGAAAGAGAAGGACAAAGGCAGGATACCCGATTATATTGTGGAACCGTCTGTAGATGTGGTGATGGAGGAATTGCTCCCGAAGATGTTCTGTATGAAGATGTTCACGGTATTACTGGATTCGAATGCTTCCGAACATGCCGCCCGCACCATGGCTATGCAGATTGCTACAGACAATGCGAATGATTTGTTGCAGGATCTGACGGTGATGTACAACAAGAGTCGTCAGCAGGCTATTACCAATGAACTGTTGGATATAGTAGGCGGTTCAATGGCCTAATTTTTTTCTTGGGGCAAGATACGTAGCATCTTGCCCCAAGAATTTGAAAATCATACGACAAGTTTATCGGAATCCTTCTATAAGTGTCATCCCTTCCATCGAGGCGGGTTAAATAATCATAGTGCTCCCCCTCTTTAATAAGCTCCGCCTCGAATCCATTCCCGGCAGCATACAGGCTGAGTGTCTGAAAATCGACATAAAGCCAGTCGAAAGAATCTCCTTTTATATTTTTGTATTGCATCCGGAAATCTATTTCACCATAATAATCTCCTGCCAGATCAATCAGGAAACTCCCGTCCTCATCTTCAAAAAGATAACGGAGATCACTGGAATCCATCAAGATACATCCCCCGGGGCGAAGCAGTTGTTTCATCTTTTGAAAGAAAGCTGCCATATTTTCCAACTTCCCGATAATGCCCGATCCGTTCATCAGCATGAGGATTGTATCGAATGTTTCTAGAAAATGTGTATCGAAAAGATTTATCTGACGGACATTCTTTACCCCTCTTTTTTCCATCACCTCTACTGAAAGCGGGGAAATATCGATAGCGCATACCTCTTTTCCCATCTCTTGCAAGGCCAGTGCATGGCAGCCGCTTCCGGCTCCTACGTCCAGAATATTTCCTTCGGCTATTTGTAAGGCAATCTGTTCCAGTTCCGGCATTTCGTCATAAGGGCGGAATAATTGATTCATGGGTATTTCGTCTTCCTCGAACTGTGAGGAAAATACACGTAACTTATCTGCTTTGCGGTAGTTGAAATAATCGGCGATGGCAGCTCCCATCGGGTCTTTATCGGGTGAAAGCAAGTTTGTTTTCATTTGGAATCATTGTTTGTTGTTGAAGTTACAAAGGTAGGCAATTTAGTGGAGAAAATACTAAATGTTTGTGTAAGATATAAACCTTGTCACTGTAACTTATCCAATCTATCATGAAAAAAACAGTAATTCAGCAAAAGAAAAAATACATTCTAATAAGAAATACATCCTTTTTTCAGATCTTTGCATAAGAAACAAGGAGTGATTGGTGGTTAATACGCCACTAGTTGATCATCATTAGTCGATAATTTTTATGAATACATTGAAACCTCGTATAGCATCTCTGTTACAACAATTGAATGAAAGGGTTTTTGAGAAAGAACATATTGTCGCTCTTGCTCTGCTTTCGGCTGTGGCAGGAGAAAGTATTTTCCTTTTAGGCTCCGGGAGTAGCAAAAAGTATGGTAGGACGCCGGCTGAAACTGGCATTCCGCAACGCTTCCGCATTTGAATATCTGATGTCACGATTCAGTACGCCGGACGAAATATTCGGCCCTGTCTCCATTTCCAAACTGAAAGACGAAGATACGTATGAGCGTATTGTCGATGGCTATCTGCCTTCTGCCACCATTGCTTTCCTGGACGAGATATGGAAAGCTGGACCGGCCATTCAGAATGCATTGCTCACCATTATCAATGAAAAAATATACCGTAACGGACAGTTCTCCATTCATGTTCCACTGAAGGGGCTGATTGCCGCTTCCAATGAACTGCCCGCCCAAGGACAAGGACTGGAGGCCTTGTGGGATCGTTTCCTGATTCGCTGTCTGGTGGGAGGCATTGAGGATATGGGAGAATTTGACCGGATGATTTCCTCTACGGATGAAACGGAACCGGTGGTGGACGAGCAACTGCAGATCACCGATGAGGAATACATCCGGTGGGAAAAGGAGATGGCTGCCATTAAAATCCATTACTCTATTTTCGAAGTGATTCATGCCTTGAAGGACCGGATAGAGCAATATAACCTCCAGATACAAAATGAGGGGGGTGTGTCGTCTCCTCTGTATGTGTCGGACCGTCGGTGGAAGAAAATGGTGAAGCTGCTGAAAGCTTCCGCTTTCCTGAATGGATCGGACACTATCCGCCTTTCGGACTGTACATTGCTGTCCTATTGCCTTTGGAGTGAGATGGATCAGATGGAGGCGGCAGAGGAGATGGTGAACGCTGCCATTCAGAAAAGTGCCGAAGGCTATCTGCTGAATATAAAAGGGCTGGAACAGGACATTGAAGAACTGAAAGACCGACAATCGTCCGAACACAGTTTGCGTGAAGTGAACGATCCGGGCATACAGGTCATTGATACTTACTATTACCAGGTAGAGGGCGTCCGGATGAAAGAGCGCTCCTTATTTTTGCAGCCGACTATCAACATCTGGATCAGACCGGTAAATTATTTTATTTGCATAAGGATAAATATAAGGCCAACTGCTGTATTCTGAAGAAATATGATTCCATACTCCATGCCAAAGTTCCGCGTAATAAGATATATACGCTGAAAAAAGGGCTTCGTTCCATTTATATCAATAATTATGAATATCACTTGATGTGCTATGAGGATTGTCCTCCACCGCCACCCGAACCCGAGCAGGAGGATTTCGGAACCAAATATAAATCGGTGGCCGAAGCGTTGGACAGAGTGGAGAAGGATTGGTCCGGGCTGCTGGATGCGGAAACGGAATATTATGAGAAGCATTTATTTCTCAGCGAAAAGCAGCGGCTTCCATGCGGAGGATGCTTCGCCACCAGAAGAATACCATAGACCGATATAAGAATGATTTGAACGAAATGGCAGATGCGTACCGAAAAGAGAACCAGGAATATAAGGTTGAGAGATCTGAAGATAATCTATTCTCAGGAACTGAAAGATAGGACATTCAAAGCATACGAGGAGGATGTAAGCAACGGGGTGGTGCGTCAACGCGAACTGGAAGAGAAAGTGTTGATGTACTATCGGCGTACCACACCTTCTTTGCAGGAATATTATTCCCGCTACACTCCGGAGTGGGAGGCTTTCTACTCTTCGGAACATCTGCCGGATATGGCATTTTTGCAATATTTGAAGCAGATGCGCGGTGCTTTCAAAAAGAGGTATGAACTGGCGGAACTGAATATTGACTATTATATCAGCCTGTTGGAGAATGCTTCTTTATGGAAAGGAGAGGGAACCCGGACCAAGGAGTTTTTTTTGGATAAATGGCATCAGTTGCTTACCCGCAAAGAGTATGACTATCAGTACATGCATATAAACAGTTTATGTGAAGGTTTTGATTTGTTGATCCGGAAACAAGGAAAGGAATCGGGTAACAAACTGTTGGGCTCGCGCATGGAGTGGCTGCTTCATAATTATCCTGATTTGTACCGGAGGATACTTCCGTATGAAACAGTGATGAAGCGCAATCCGGCTATCCAACAATTGGCGCGTTTGCTGGGCAAGAAGCATCGGGACCAACAAAAATACGATTCTTTGTCGGGGGTAGATAAAAAGAGGCTGATCAGACACTCTCCGCATAGTGATATCACAGGGGTGACTTTGGGAAATGACCTGAATAGTTTGTTGCCCATCGAGTATTGTTATCTGGCTGATGATGCGCTGCGTGCCGTATTTATGGAACGATATGCCGAAAAGAGATTGCAACTGTTCGATTACCAGTCCAAGGTAACGGAACAGGTAAAGGATGACAAGCATAAGGTTTCGGGACAAGGACCTTATATCATCTGTGTAGATACTTCCGGCTCCATGCAGGGAGACAGAGAGATCTTGTCCAAATCGGCTATTCTGGCTATAGCGCAACTGACGGAGAAAACCCATCGGAAATGTTATGTCATCAATTTCTCGGATGAGGCTGTGTCGTTATTGATTGAAGATTTGGGGCGGGATATGCCCAAGTTGGCGGAGTTTCTGAATAAACGTTTTGACGGTGGAACGGATATAGAGCCGGCTCTTCGGGAAGCTGCGCATATCATCAACGGAAATGACTTCCGTGAATCGGATATCGTATTGATCTCAGATTTCGAGATGCCGCCTTTATCCCGTGATTTAATGGAACAGGTAAAAGTGATTAAGCTGAGGAAGACTTCTTTCTTCGGATTGGTGTTTGGCAACAAGCCTGAAATGGAATATTTGAATCTTTGTGAACGTTATTGGGAAATGTAAGTTACATTCCTGTTACATAAATATGAAATGAATATTGCTGCTTGTGTGGACCTAATAACTTCATAATCAAATTAATGGTTATTCATTTTTAGTATAGGTCATTCCTTTTATTTTTGCTATAAAGTAAAAATAGAAGAAGAAAATGAAAAGAATGACTTATGTTAAAGCATTGATGTGCCTGTTATTCCCCTCTGCTGCTTTAGTTACCCGTGCGCAACACCCGGTTGCCGGGGATTTGAAATGTAAACTGACCGGACGTATGCTTATGGATGGTGGCGTTTATTTAAAGAATGACAACCTGTTTGGTAACGGTACGGAGTTTAATGACTTGCGGTTGGGGGTGAAAGCGACCTATCAGAACTGGAGTATGAAGATGGAGGTAGGTTATGTAGGGAATAAAGTTTCCATAAAGGATGCCTTTGCTGCTTATACTTCGGGCAAGCATATTATTCAGGTGGGACAATTCTATGAACCTTTTACATTGGACATGTTATGTAGTACGTACGACCTTCGTTTTCATCAGTCGCCGGGAATCGTGCTGGCTTTGACCAATAGCAGGAGGATGGGAACCTCCTATACCTACAATGGAAAACATTATTATGCTTCCGGCGGTTTCTTTACAGACAGTGACCTGGGTAATGTGAAAAATGTTTCACAAGGGTATGCCATAGACGGTCGTTTGGTATATCGCCCTGTAAACGAAGAGGGAAAATTGTTACACATAGGTGCAGCGGTGGTGTATCGTACTCCGGATAGCGCGTTGCCGGGAGATGAAGACGAGAATACGTTTATTTATAAATCTCCGGGGGTGAGCACTATTGATAACCGGAATCTTATTTACGCCAAGGTAGATCATGCAAAGTACCAGTTGAAACAAGGGTTGGAATTAATGATCGCTCATCAGAGGTTCTTTTTGCAAGGGGAGTATATACGAACTATGGTGAAGCGTGAACAGAATTTCACAAATTATACAGGACATGGCGGATATGTGCAATGCTCCTGGTTGTTGACAGGCAGGCAATATGGGTATGATGAAGCATTGGCTTGTCCGGGCAGACCTGTGGGGCGGGCATTGGAGCTGTGTGGAAGGTTTAATATGCTTGATATGAATAATGAGGAAGCCGGTGTATGGGGAGGGGCTCAAAAGGATTTTTCATTGGGCATGAATTATTACATGAATAAGCATATAGGGATGAAGCTGGCTTATAGCTGGGTGATGCCGGGAAAGCATATAAAGGAGATTAGTGATAAGAATTTCAGTGTCTTGCAGCTCCGGTTCCAAATGATCTTGTAATGGAAGAAGGGTAAAAACAAATTCGGGCGCAATCATTGCGCCCGAGTCATAAAGCTATATTTATTTTATTTTGCGACGGTCTTGATAGCTTCAATCAATCTGCTGAAATCTTCGGGGAACACATCACCGATGTTTCCGATGCGGAAAGTATCTGCTTGAGAAATCTTTCCCGGATAGATAACGAATCCTTTTTCTTTCAATTGATGATAGAATTCCTTGAAATCGAACTCCTTGTCAGGATAAAGGAAGGAAGTGATGATAGGGGATTGGACTTCATCTTTCAGTAAGGTCTTGAATCCCAATGATCGCATACCTTCTACCAGCACATCATGATTACGGCAGTAGCGTGCATGCCGGGCTTCCACACCGCCTTCGGCTGCCAGTTCGTCCATGGCTTGTTTAAAGGCACGCACTACATGTGTAGGAGAGGTGAAGCGCCATTTTCCATGTCCTTTCTCCATCGCATCCCATTGGTCGTAGATGTCCAAAGAAAGACTCTTTGATACTCCTTTACAATATTGTAATTCGGATTTACGTGCAATGATGAAACCAAAGCCGGGAACTCCCTGAATACATTTGTTGGCACTACTGATCATAAAGTCGATACCTAATTCCTCTACATCCAATGGTACGCCGCCAAAGCTGCTCATTGCATCCACTATCAGCTTTTTACCATGCATCTTTACCATGTGGGCTATTTCCTTTAACGGGTTCAGGATACCGGTTGTAGTTTCGCAATGTACCACTGCCACATGAGTGATTTCTGCATTGTGTGCCAGATAATCATCCACATACTCCACAGATACTTGTTCTGTTTCATCAAAGGCTAGCATATCATAGTTCATTCCATGATATTCTGCAATGTTTCCCATGCGGTCTCCGTATGCACCGTTGCTCAGAATCAATAATTTGTGTTTGGGCGTAATCACACTTCCTAAGGTCGCCTCTACACAATAAGTACCGCTTCCCTGCATCAGGATGCTGGTGTAGTCATCTGTTTTTCGTGTAGCCAGTTGTACTAATCCTTTACGTATTTCCTCTACGATGTGAACATTGTAGTCTTCATCCCATGTGCACCAGTCGGTCATCATGGCTGTTTTTACGCTTTCAGAAGTGGTTAAAGGGCCGGGGGTTAAAAGTAAGTATGGTCTCATAATCATTTAATTCATTTTATGGTTAATAATTTCAATAATTTCGGGAAGTTCGGCAATGGTGTTTACTACATAATGCGCACCTGCCATATACATACGTTTTCTGACTGCTGCCATGCGTCTGTTCAATTCTTCTGCAGGCAGTTTTCTGGTTTCCTCTTGGGTGAGTCCCATTTCGTTGCTGCCCAGAATCACACCGACAGTCCATACACCGGCATTCACACCTTCTTTGATATCGGCTATCGTATCACCATATTTTATTACGCTTTGAACGGAAGGTATGGCCAGATCAATCATGTTCTGGTAAATCATGTAGGGTTGCGGGCGTCCTGCCGGAAGGTTGTTGGAAGTCACACAGTTGTCTGTGGTATAGCCATGGGCGGCGGCACCGGGCAGCACAATGTCCATCATGGCAGTAGTATATCCGGTGGTGGAACCTATCTTGATACCGTCCCTTTTCAGTTTCTCGATTACTTCGATTACACCGGGAATAGGAGTCGTATATTCTTCCAGGGAGGCGAACAAGTGTTTCTCGAATTCTTTGTATATGGATACCACATCTTCCTCAGTCCAGTTGCGGTTATAGTTTTGTTTGAATTGCTCCGTCACACTTGGTAATTTGAATAATTCACGGATATGGTCTATTTTGGTCATACCCATGGGGCCTCGTGCTTCTTCCATTGTCACTGTCAGTCCTTTCTCGGCAAAAGCTTTCAGGAAAGCGGCTACCGGAGCGAAGCATCCATAGTCTACAGCCGTTCCGGCCCAGTCCATAATAATACACTCAATTTTCTTCATCTTCTTGTTTGTTGTTTATTTAGTTATACTTTTATTTTTATGTTATGGGTTACAGATGTTTTCTGCTGTTTCCTTTAAGTTGGTTAACGCCATCGGTGAAACGATGATCTTTTTATTTTTTTCTTCTTTTCTCAGCTGTTTTTCCAATTTATACCGTTGCATCAGATAGATGGCCGAACCGATGAATGCAATGCTGCACACAATGCCTACCCATCCTGAGAACTGATTATAAAACTCCATCCAATTGATATCCGGGCTGCAAAATTCCTTGAACAGCAGTACACAGACAGTTCCTGTATATCCGATAAAGTCGATGGTGGCAATGAAGAATCCCACATTTCCTTTAATCTTGAAGCAGGCAATGAAGCGCTCGAAGAACAGAGTTTGGAAACTAAGATAAACGATGTACAGGCTCAGACTTTGGAGGAACAGCCAGTAAAGGTAGGCAGTTGCAATGCATCATAATTAAAAGCCAGATAGCTGATAGTGCCCGCTCCACCAATAACCATAGCCAGAAGCACCTGCAATACTCTGTAGTTGCTGTTTATTAACGACATCATGGCAAAGATTCCCAAAATAATCAGCGTCACCATACCGTCCACTTGTGCGAACAACCAAGAAGAAATAGTGCTTACATCAATGATATTGACCAGAAAATCTTCTTTTATATCACGTAAAATAGTGATAAACAGATTGGCGAAGAACAGCATGATCAGCAAGGGCATATAACTTTTGAACAGTTGTCTGCGTTGCTCTCCGTTCAAAGTGACGCGTTCCGAACGGAGAGCGCGGTCTTCATCTGTGGGTTGTGGCAACTTGTTGAGCGACCACCCCATGAGGATAAGGAGCGGGAAGGCTAAACCACCTATCAGGGCGGGCATCCAGAATTCTGTGACACCAAATGTATTGACTACAAACAATCCCATAGATTTAGCCATTCCTGAGCTCACCGCCATACTTACCCCCAGCAAGCTGGCCAATATATCGGTAACTTTGCGTCCTTCTATGAAACTGAAGATGACTCCCCACATGCATCCTAATGCCAGTCCGTTGAAGAATAGGGCAAACACATTAAAGGTTGGGGGAGTAATCCGAAGAAGACTAAAGCGAGTTCTGCAAGGGCCACGGAGAATATCATGAATTTCAACCGGTTTTCGCGTTCAATTCTGAAACAATCTTGATGGCAAAGAACTTTGAAATAAGGTAGCCGAAAATCTGCATGATGGTAGTGGCTACTTTATAATCCATCCCGAAGAAATCCATTCCGTCAAAGGTGGCAGCTGTAAAAGGTTTGCGCAGGGCATACACCAGTGAGTATGACAGTAGTGCCGCCCCTCCTGCCCACAGAATAAACAGGAAACTGGATATCTGTTTGTTTGTTTCGCTTTTTGCTTCCATTATAATAATTGATATTGACTAATTGTTTTGCTTCTTTTCTTTGTAGAAACCTCATTCCTCGTATCCTTGGATTGCTGTTTCCGGAAGCAAAAGTAGGAGCCTTTCGAGAGAGAAAAAATGAATCTTTATGATTAATATTTTTCATATTCCACCTGTTGTATGATGTAACATTAATGTAATGTATATGTCATTGTATGTTCATATAAAAACTTGTATTTTGCAAATTCAATAAAGAAGAAGAGAACAATGAATGATTTGATAGAAATATACCGAAGAATAGAATATCTCCGTAACAATGGTTTGAAAATGAAGGAGATAGCAGATTATGTAGATATGGCTCCCAGTGTCTTGTCTGCTCTTTATTCCAGCGTTCTGCCCACTTATGTAACCTCATTGAAACAAGGACATTCTGAAGAAGATTCATTAGATTTGGCTTTGGCGCAGGTCAATAATGTGTCAAAAAAAACGTCTGTTGGGCAATTTGGCAAGTACCAAAGAGTTGCTTTTCAGTTTGGAACCTGCCAATGGTGAGGCAAAGACCAATCCTTTTATGGAGATGATGACTGCGAGATGCAACGTTCCGTGCAGGAAGTTTATAATTATAGCGGAAGTTATCTGAGCTATAGTCTTTCTTCTTCGTGCCAATGCCTTAAAGTGGAGCCCTATCTGATAGAGGCTTCCGAAGATAATACGTATGTGAAGGTGACTCACATGAGTGCCTATAATACAACTCATCGGGGAGTGGGGTTATTCAATAATCATCAGAACGGGTATATTTTCTTTAATGAGCGTGAGTCACCGCAAATGGCTTTGTTCAGTATTTATCTGCAATTGCCGATGTATGATTTTCCGCCGTTCCTTAAAGGTTTGTATCTTAGTCTGGATTACAACAGGAATCCGATAGCGCGTCGTATCTTGTTTGTAAAGCAAGGGGATAGTACAGACATGGAGGAATTCTTGGAACTGAAAGGGGAGCTGGTTCCACTTGATAAGTTGACAGAATTACAAAAGAAGTATTATGGCTATACTTGTCAGGAGGGAGATTGTATCCGTACCTGCATGGTTCCGTCTCCCCAATTGAATGAAAATGATTTGGAAAGGGAAAAAAGATTTTGTCTTTATGATTCGTACATTGGAAGCGGCTTGTAATAACAACATATTGCATCCAGTCCTGCTGCATAAACCTTTTCTCTCCCTGATTAAGCCTTTTTATACGGATGTATTCTATCTCCATAGTCTTGGAGTTATCTCCATAAGCTTTGGAGTTAACTCCCAAGGCTATGGAGTTAACTCCAAAGACTTGCGGAGATAAAACAAACAGGAAGAAAACCTTTAACCATACGGCAGGAAAGGTTTAGAGATATGGATAAGATCTTTTAAGGATGAATCAGATTACAAAGCTACGCGTTCCTTATGGAGGAATACCCTTTTGCAGACTTGCTCGTCCACCTGTAGGGATGGATTTCATTCCATTCCTGCAATGGATGATGTTTTTGCTTATGATAGAAATGTACTTATATTACCCGATGCGGAAATATAAAGTTTATGCATAGCACGAGTACAGGCTACATATAACATGCTGCGGTCTATTTCTGTTCTATAGTCTTTATCAGTTACAAATGGAACAATCACTTCGTCAAATTCCAGTCCCTTTGCCATGTGGGCTGTAGTAATGACCACCCCATTGACAAAAGCTACACTTTCTTCTGTCAGCAAACAGATCTTATCAGACAAATGATTGATGGCTGCATACAACTTGTCCGCTTGTTTTACGGTTTTGCATATTATACCCATGGATACATCAGCTCCTTTCAGGAAAGAGGTGATGAGGTTTCTATCCATTCTATCTCTTTCTTTTCTGTGGGAAGCAAGGCGACTGCCGGTTCCTCTCCATGACGCTCTATAGCTTCCAGTTCCTCGTTCTTGGCAATGCGTTGGGCAAACTCTGTGATTTCATACGTGGAGCGATAACTTTTACAAAGCTTCATCACTTCCGAGCCGACTAATACACGTTGGATCTGTTCGCAGGTGGTGGAACTGTATGGATTTACTGATTGCTTTGCATCTCCCAATATTGTTTTCCGGCAAGGGAATAATTTAGCCAGAACTTTGTATTGTATCGGAGTATAGTCCTGCATTTCGTCTACCAGCAGATGCTTGATGCCATACATGGTTTTATTATCTTCCAGGGCCAGTTTCAAATAAAGTAATGGGGCTACATCCGCATATTCCAATTTCCGGTTTTTACCCTGTTTGAACATTTCCGGTTTTCCCAGCCAGTCATAAAATCCCTTGTACAAGTCAAGGTCTTTATTGTTGAACATCTTTTTCAGTTCATTACCCAACTGCCGTATCTGTATTTTTCCCATCGGCTCTTGGTGATAGGTGAAAGTCAGTTCGCGGGCAATTTCTTCTGCCATTGGTTGGAAACGGCTGCGCATGGGCAGGCGGTGCCATGCCGCGAAACGTTTTTTTCAGGTACTCGGCAGGGATAGGGATACGTCCTGCTTTCAGGTCGGTTGGCCGAAATGCGTTTTGTTCTAAATATAGAATGTATTTATCCATCTGCTGGATAAACTCGGTGGTGGATTTGAATCGGATACGTTCTATAAAATTTTCTTCCTCTTTGTCCAGTATTTCGCCACCTGGTCAAAGAAGGTTTGTATTTTATACTTGTTATCCAGTATTTTGAGCATTAATTCCTCAAAGCCGCATTCTTCAATTTTTTCTTCTCCCAATTCGGGAAGTACGTTCGAGATGTAATCGGCAAATACTTTATTGGGGGAAATGATCAGGATATCATTGGACGTGATTTCCCCTTTGTGCCGATATAGCAGATAGGCTACACGGTGCAAGGCGATGGATGTTTTTCCTGAACCGGCTACTCCCTGAATAATCAGGGTGTTCGATGTATCATTACGGATAATTTTATTCTGTTCCCGTTGGATGGTGGCGACTATATTCTTCATCCGGTCATCGGAGTTTCCACTCAATTCTTTCTGAAGGATGTCATCTTGAATATTCAGTGAACTTTCCAGCATGAATTCCATTTTTCCGTCACGGATGCGATACTGGCGTTTCAGACGGATGTTACCTTTCACTTCTCCCGAGGGGGCGTCGAAATGTGCTTCTCCTAATTCATAATCATAGAACATGCTGGAGATGGGGGCACGCCAGTCGTGTATCAGATTTTCATTGGTGGGAGGATTGAAAAATGAGTGGATACCTATATATAATGGCAGGACTTCGGGTTGCCCTTTTTCTTGAAAGTCGATGCGCCCGAAATAGGGAATGGCCATTATTTTGCGATAACGTTTCTTTTTCTCGGCCAAGGACTCACTGGCTGCTACTTGTTGGGTGACTATCTGCCGGACCGCACTTTTCTCGGCGCGGTCCAGTTCGGACAGATTTTCCCACAAGTAGAGTTTGTGCTCCATTACGTCTTTGGATTTATCTTCAATGGCCTTATCCATCTGTTCGATATTGGCAGCTAGTAAAGCAATAATATCCATGAGATAGGCTTTCTCTTCCTTTTCAGTCTGGTTAAATATCATAGCGCGTATTTGTTTGTCGTTTTATTGCTGGGCGAAATTACACAAATATGCTTAATGTTATTCTCTTTGTATGGAGAAATGTGGATGTAAATTTGTTCTTTGTCTGGTTGTTTGGATAACTCCAATATGAATATTGCAGGAATGAAAGCTGGTCTTTTCTTTGTGGAAAAAAGGTGGAAGACTTTCACAAGTTTCCCACCCCAACCGTAGCAGGTACATGTAAAATATACCTGAAATGAAATGATTTATTATTTTCTGCTTATAGGTTATTACAGATTGTTTTTACATAAATATAGGCGCCATATATTTCACCAGAAAGTATCCGCCGGCTATCAGCCATATATAGAGAATCGAGCAAGGACAAAGGGCTTTGCTCCGGCCTTCCGGAATTTGTCGATACTGGTTTCCGCACCCAAGGCAGTCATGGCCATTGTCAGCAGGAAAGTATCTACATTGTTGATAAAGGCAGTCAGGCTTTGCGGCAGCAAATCGAAAGAATTGAAACCGATGACAGCCAGAAAACCGATAGCAAACCAAGGAATGGAGACTTTTTTCATACTTCCATTTTGTTCTCCGGCTTTAATTGCCGGTTGGGATACCATGAAGCTGGTAATGAGCAGAACGGGAACCAGCATCATTACACGAATCATTTTTACGATAATGGCGACATCGGAAATTTCTTTGCCCATTGCGTTGCCGGCACCTACTGTGTGCGCTACCTCATGCAAGGTCGCTCCGGTGAATATACCCATTTCATTGGCAGAAAGTACGAATGTGCCATTATGATATAATATAGGATAAATGAACATGGATATAGTTCCAAAAATAACAACAGTGGAAACAGCCACGGCTGTTTTATAGGGTTTGGTTTGAATGGTCGATTCAGCGCCTAGTATAGCTGCCGCACCGCAAATACCACTGCCGATGGAAGTGAGCAGTGCGATGCCCCGGTCCATTTTCAACATTCGTCCTATCAGGATACCCCCTAGAATAGTTGTTGTTACTATAATTGTGTCAATAAAAATAGCGGGCAAGCCCACTGCAAGCACATCTTGAAAAGTTAATCTGAAACCGTAAAGAATGATTCCGATACGCAAGATTCGTTTAGAACAAAACTGGATACCGGGGACCATGTCTCAGGCAAATTATTCCGGAGGCTGTTAGCATATAACATACCTAAAATAATACCGACAATCATGGGACTGAATGATAACTCTTTTACAAAGTTCATTTCGCCTATATAAAAGGCCGCACATGAGAACAGGGTGATCAAGAGTACCCCATGGAGCATACTGCTTCTTTTTTCGCTTATCATAATTTATTTTTTATGGTGTTTAAAAGTGTCGTACAAAATAACAACTTTAGATTGGGATACACCGAATTAAAATTCTTATAGCCTATAACCTTTAATTATCAAAGAAGAAGAATGTTCACGGAAAAAGAATAATGCACAATCTCTCAAAAAAAAGAATTGTGCGTTATAATATAGATATATACAGATCGTTGTTACTGGCTTTTATAGCTGTTTATCTGAGATTAATCGTGCAATGCGGGTCTTGTTCTGTGTTCCTTTGGTAAGCAGGTAAACGTGCTTATACGCATCACGGTTCAGTTCGGTAGGCGAACCGTTGATAAGGATAATGTTCCGGTCATTGGCAAATTTCAGGATGCCGCTGATGTTGTTGGGATGCAGTTTGCCTATTTCATCCATCATACAGTGCAATTTGAAATCTTTGAATTTGCGTGACGCCCCTTCCTTGAACACATTCAGCAACATGATGTTTATCATCGCTTTTACCAGAATGTCGGTTCCTTCCGACCCCACATTGGCTATCTTCTCGATAAATCCGGTATCATTGCCGTTCTCCACAATGCGGAAACGCAATTCGAAGGAATCATACAGGCGGATGCTGTCGTAGCGGTAGGCATGTATTTCCTTGATAAAGGTACGCAGCAAAGTGATCGCTTCTTCTTTTACCAATTGCTCCTTGGCAGAGGAGAACAGGTTGGTTTCCGGTGAGAGGTCATAGCCGTAATCATGGTAATATTTCTGTATCTCACGCAGAATATTCACTACGCGGTTGCTACTCTCTTCCACTTTCATTTCAATGCGCTGGATAACTCCTACAAAGTTGCAGGTAGCGAAACCTTTATTGATTTCACGGATCACATCTTGAATATCATCTTCTGATGAAGTCAGCATGGAGGTATCCATACTGATACGTTTGAAGGTATCCCAATGTTCATTGTTAATGCGACGGATATACTCGTCTATGCGGTTCTCTTCCACAAAGTCGTGCAGCTCGTCGGCAAAGCGTACATATTCCCAGTCCTCGTTGAATTTTACGCGGAATTTGAAGGTGTTGTCCTCATCAAAATGTCCGGTGAAAAGGTTCACTTCCTTGCGGAGTTTGCTTTGTACCTGTGTGAATTGGTTGGCTTGGCGGGTCAGTTCGTCAATCAGCTCCATACAAGTCTTGGTGGTTTGTATGGTCTGTGCGGTTTCAGAATGGAATATATCCTGATGCGGCTTGTACCAGTCGTATGCCGAAATCTTACTGTAGGCTTCCAAGTTCTTTTGCAATTCCCTTACATTTTCTTCCGCTTCTTCCAGTTCTTTGTTCAGAAGGTCTATTTTTTCTTGCAGGGAAGATGTTTCCGCTCTCAGCGTTTCCCGTTCCTGCTGGAGCAGACGTTTCTGTTCGTCGTGTTCCCGTTGCCATCCGGGGATACGGTCTATCAAGTCCCGTTTATCTTTCTGATATTCGATGACCAGTGTCGCGTTTTCCTTAATGAAAGAAAGTTCTTTATCCAGTTGAGCCAGTTGGTTGGCAATATCTTGCAAACGTTCGGTATCCGCCCCCTGCGAGTGAAGCTCTTTTTGCATATCTGCTTCATATTCAGCTTTGATGGAGGAGATTCTTCGTTGCTCTTCTTTTTCTTCCTTTCCGATAATTTCCGCCTGTGTCTTTTTTTCGGTGGCAAGCGTTTGCTGCTGCTGGTTCCATGCCTGTTTCAGATTATCCAGTTTTTCTGTTTTCTCCTTGTTCAGGTTTTTTAGTTTGTTGTTTATTCCTTCCAGTTCGGCAGCCCGTTTGCGCTTTTCGTTTTCCAATTGGTTTATTTTGGCATTCCGTTCCTCATTGGCTTTCTTCTTCCATTCTTCCAAGTCGAGCATATCCTGCTGGTATTGGCGTTCCAATTGTTCCAGTTCATACTCTATTTGACTGATGAGATTTTTTTGCTCCTTTATCTGCGGTTGGTATTTGCGTTTCAACTGCTCCTGCACTTCTTCCTTTTCAGTTTGCAGGCGTTGCATGGCGGCAGTGATTTCTTCCAGACGCTTTTCACCGTTTTCTTTCTCGGCTATGTAGTCGTCTATAGACTTGATGGGACGATGGATGCTGTCTAAATTTATGGAAATGCCATAGAATGAGTTCCCCCCTTCAATGGTACTTTGCGGGAAAAGTCCCCGTTGCCATAAAATACTTTCATCACACAGTTTGCCGATGTTCTCTTCCCATCCTTTTTTGTTTTCTTTCAGCCAGCCTTGCAAGGTGTCTTTGCTGTTGTCCAGAAAAGCTTGTAATTCGTCTATGCGAGGACGCAGTTGCAGCATTTCCTGTTGCAGTTTCTGCAAGGTCAAGTCTTTTTCTTTCAACTGTTTTTGCTGTTCCTCTTCCCAAGTCATGGTCAGTTCCTTGATGGTGAGCTGCGCTTGGGCGATACGGTTTTTCCGTTCCGTGTGAAAGTTGGCATAGTTCTGGATGCGCGCTTTCAATTCCTGCTGCTCTTCCTCAAAGAAAATTTCCTTTCTGCATAGTTTTATCTGATAATCCATGGCGTTCAGTTCGCTCAGTTTCTCGGTTTTCAGCGGATGGAGCTGCTGTGACAGGGTTTCAAATTCCTGATAAAGGGAATCGGTGAACTGCTGGTATTCCTTGCGAGCCTCTTCCAGACGCTCGTTGTACGTATTGTTTAACGTGTCCAGTTGCTTGATTTTCGCTTCATGAATCTTGTTCCATTGCTCGTCCAGGGTCTGAATCAGTGATTTATACTTGGTGGAGATTTCCATATATTGTGAGGTGAGGATGCGTTGCTCTTCCAGCAATCCCACCTGCCGGTTCTTCCATTCTTCTTTCTTGGAAGAGCGCTCTATAATCTCTTCTATGTTCTTTTTCTGGTAGTCCTTTTCTTTGCCTAATGCCTTTTGCAATTCGTTGTTCAGCACTGCCAGGGCTTCCTGTAACTTGTCGCTGCGCTTGCGCGATTCATCTTGAAGCTCCTGTTTCCGGCGCATCAGTTTTCCCTTGCCGGCATCTGCGTGGTCTTGTTTCTCTTTCCATTGGGGAAGGATACTTTCGGCTTTGCGAAAAGCGGTGACCAGTTCGCGGCAGTTCTGTACCAGTCCGCCTTGCAGTTGGGAGGTTTGTTGGGATAATAGCGTGATTTCCCTAGCTTGTTTCCGGGTTTCCCGTTTCTGAAATTCTTCGATGTCCTTCAGACGAGTCTCAAAGTTTTTCAGATGCTCCTTGTAACTGTTCAGGTCGATGGCTGTTTCGTCTTCGTTCAGAGAAGAAATGATTGTTTTTTTGATAAATTCAGCATCCAGTTTCGAATTCAGCAACACGTTTTGTATGGTACGCGGAATATTCTGGTATTGCTTGCTCTCCATCAGCGAGTACCGGCTGAACTCAGGACTTGTACTGTTTCCATACAGAATGTTCCGATACTCGTCGTAGGTATAGATGATGCGTGAATATTCTATTCCATGTTGGTCCAGCACAGCACGCACGCGGTCACTCTCGCTATAGGCCATCCGGTTCTCATCTATAAAGAATTCTTTACGGTAAGGAGAGTGGATGAAGCGGTAGCACACACGGTTCATCGACTTGAAACTCAGAATACAGAATGTATCGTTCTCTGTTGCCACTTCGTAAACAATGTACGAGTTGGAGTAGGGGAAATAGTAATCCGTGTAATTTTGCTTTTCCACCGAAATGCCCAGTCGTTGCGTGTCGGCATTATAAAAGAAAAGGATAGCACGCAGAAGGGTACTTTTCCCTACTCCCTGCGTGCCGATGAAGTGAACGTTTCCGTCCAGATAAATATCGTCCGAATAAGGGATATTCGCACTATTGATAAAGATTATTCTACTCAGGTTTCTCATCTTCGGTTTCGTCGTAAATGTTGATACTTTCAATCAGCCTTTCCAGATAATGCCAGGCGCTCATCACCTTATACGTATTCGTTTTCTCGTTTTCTTGTTCCAGAAACGAGTCTTTGGTGAGCTGGCGTATCATGTTTTCCAGTACTTCCTTGCGGATGTCCTTGTCCGAGAAGTGTTTCCGCATACCGTCCAGTTTGTTCTGGAGCAGCATGTTAATGTTGGTTTCCACCAATATCTGTTCGGGCTGGAAGCGGAATCCGGGACCGAAAGTTTCATCGTAAGTTTTGAAAAAGTCGAGCACATCTATCCAGTAATAGGCACGCATGATTTTTTGTTCCAGTGTGGCTTTAGGTTCTATACGCGAGAAGAAGAAATATTCGTTTCCACGTTCCAGCGTATAGTTTATCTGTGAAAAATACTGATAGAGGGGCTCGTAATTCTCATCTATTTCATTATACATATCGCGTACTTCTTCACTGGTGCTGTTGGAACTGATGAACAGTCCTTTCTGCAGGTATTCAAAGATGGACGCGGTATTATCGGGTATTTGTATATTTAAATCCATAATTATCAGAGTGGATATATTTTAGCGTATTCATATTGATTGTGGAGTCCGAACTCGTTCCGGATTTCCAGTTGGTTTTCGTAAAGTGAGACAATCTGACAGAAGAACGTGGTGCGTTCCTTTTCGTCCACCTCGCGATGGAAGTGATACTGCAACAGAAAAGAGAAAAGGTCGTTGACCGGTTCTCCTTTCCAACGGGCTTCTGCTCCCGATTGCACAAAGGCGGTCACTACTTCGTCCAGATTAATCACTTCTTCATACATGGCCTGTGCTCTCAAGTCTTCTTCACTGAAAGCCCCGGCTTCATTTTTCCGCACAATTTCACGGTACTTCTGATTGCTGATAACTTTCAGAATGATGGGACGTGCTTCGTCACTGGCCAGATAGGCAGGCGACAGTTTGAACGATGCTTGCGGACTGCCTTCCAGCAGGAGGGAACGCTCCCGTTCCATGATTTCGGACAGGTTGCTTCGGGCACGCAGCTCGAACTGGTCTTGCAGATATTTTACTTTTCGTATCTTTTCTACCAGTATCACCTGATTCTTTATCTGGTTCAGATAATTGATGATATCCTGTTGGGCACGAATCAGACTGTGGGCTGATAGTTGCAGTTCCTGTCGCAGTTCGAGCAGAATGCGAGTCAGCTCCTCATCAGTGGCCTGGCGGAAGAAATCTCGTTCTTCGTGCAGAATCAGATGTTCGGTAGAGTCTATCAACCGCTGGATGTTGATTCGCTTTTTGTCCAGATTTTGCAGTTTGGCTATTTTTATCTGGTACGTAGGTTCGTGTTTGAAAGCATTATCAATATTGTGTTGAAGATTGATAATGTTCCGTATCGTTACACGTGCCAGTTTCTGAAAGGTAATCTTGATATTGCGTACATAACTTTCCTTGCGCGACTGGATCTTTTCCTTCAGGTAGTAGTCCATCAGTTCGTGCAGGTACTCTATGTTTTCCTCTACGGTAGCAGTGTTGATTTCCTCGTTTGCTTCCAGCAGCAGTTCGAAGAAATCAAGGAATCGGGCATCCAGTTCCACAAAGTTTCCGTTTTGGTGTATGATTTCCTTTTCGATGAGTATTTTTAAACGGTTTTCGTCTTCTTTCAATAGGGTGAGTGCGTCCGAGTATCGAAAACTGTGTACTTTTCTCTTCTCAAACACCTCTACCAACAGCCCTTTAGCTACAAAAATCGTATTTATAATTTCGTGAATTGACCGGAATATATACATTGTTTTTTTCAAAAAAGTCCGGCGAAGTTACTCCAAAAGGTTGGAAAAACCTAGCGTTTTATGCTAAAAAGCATATAAATAGTGAAGTAAAAGGTGAAAAATGCTGAGGAGTAAATTAGTAAGAAGGAGGTCGTTGTATGGAGTTTCTGTCGCTTGTATGATGCTATATTTTTCAGATGCGGTTGACACGAATAACGTAGTTAGAATAAAGATATCCGTGCCATCGCATCTGGAAATAGAATACTTTAGGAACTTTACGGTAAAGACTGATAAACCGGGTGCCTATGTTTTAGAACTGTTTAGTTGTGTGGGTTATTTGCAGGCTAGTTCGAATATCTCTTTACTATATTCTTTGTTCAGCTTCACATAATTGCCTACCCATTCTCCCTTGTTTTCATGTAGTTTTTTTACCAGCAGTTCAATGTCAGGATGTTCTATACCTAGTTCTTTGAAATTGACCGGTAAGCCTATGTATCTGAAAAAATGTTTCAATCGTGATACACCGGCAAGTGCCATCTCTTCCAAATCCTCATTTTCGGGAACTCCGAAAACACGATTTGCAAACTGGGCAATCTTCTTCGGATTATGTTCTGCCATGAATGTCATCCATGCAGGTACGATAACTGCCAGTCCTGCCCCATGCGTCACATTATATACAGCACTGATTTCATGTTCCAGAAAGTGTGAAGCCCAGTCTTCTCACAACCTACTCCACACGTACCATTATGAGCAATTGTTCCACACCACATGATATTGGCGCGTGCTTCGTAATCGTTCGGGTCCTGCTTCACTTTATATGCTTCTTTGATGATAGTCATCAAAGTCCCTTCACACAGCCGGTCACTGATTTCCACATCGGGAGTATTGGTAAAATAACGTTCCATAATGTGTACCATCATATCGGCAATGCCACAAGCTGTCTGGTAAGGGGGGAGAGTATAGGTCAATTCCGGATTCATTACAGCAAAAACGGGCCGTAGTAATTCCGGTACACGCAAACTTAGTTTCTGCAGACCTTCCAGTTTGGTAATCACCGTATTGCCCGAACCTTCGCTACCGGCAGCGGGAATAGTAAGTACTACACCCACTTTTAAGGCCCTCTTCACTTTGGCTTTTCCTATATAGAAATCCCAAAAATCACCTTCGTAGGGTACTCCTGCCGCAATGGCTTTTGCTGTGTCAATGACAGAGCCTCCCCCTACGGGAAGCATAAAGTCCACGCCTTCTTTGCGCGCCAGTTCAATACCTTCGTAAACCTTCGGGTCAGTAGGATTAGGCTGTACGCCTCCTAATTTTACATAATCCACTCCTGCCTGTTGCAGAGAATCTTCTATGCGTTGCAGTAATCCGCTGCGAATAATAGAGCCTCCACCGTAAACAATCATTGCCTTCCGGGCGTTATACTTTTTAGCAAGAGTTCCGGTTTGGATTTCTGTATCCTTGCCAAATACAAACTCGGTAGGGCTATAAAATACAAAATTGTTCATTTGCTTACTCCTTATATTATTTTGTTGTTTGAAACCAAAGCAAAGTTAAGGAAATATATTACCTTTGCCGCCTAAATTTAGTAAAAAGATGAAAACGGACATTGAAATAGCACGCAGCATTGAGCTGGTTAAAATTAAACAGGTGGCTCGGGAAACCGGTATTCCTGTAGAGCACATCAGTAACTACGGGCGCTATATTGCCAAGGTGGATGAAAGTCAGATAGATGAAGAAAAGGTGCAACAGAGCAACCTTATTCTAGTTACTGCCATTACTCCTACAAAGGCCGGTATCGGTAAGACTACCGTTTCTATCGGATTGGCTTTGGGACTGAATAAAATAGGAAAGAAAACAATTGTTGCCTTGCGTGAGCCGTCGCTAGGTCCTTGTTTCGGAATGAAAGGGGGAGCCGCCGGAGGAGGATATGCCAAGTTTTGCCAATGGATAAGATTAATCTTCATTTTACAGGTGATTTTCATGCCATCACTTCTGCTCACAATATGATTTCGGCCTTGTTGGACAATTACCTTTATCAGAATCGTGATAATGGTTTCGGATTGAAGGAAGTGCTGTGGCGTCGTGTGTTGGATGTGAATGACCGTTCCCTCCGTTATATTGTTACAGGACTAGGACCGAAGACCAATGGAATTACCCAAGAGTCAGGGTTTGATATTACTCCTGCATCTGAAATTATGGCTATTCTGTGTCTGGCCAAGGATGAAAAGGACCTGCGTCGTCGCATTGAAAATATTTTATTAGGTTTTACGTATGACAATAAACCTTTTACTGTAAAAGATTTAGGAGTTGCCGGAGCCATTACAGTTCTTTTGAAAGATGCTCTTTCTCCTAATCTGGTACAAACTACGGAACATACTGCTGCCTTTGTTCATGGGGGACCGTTTGCCAATATCGCTCACGGTTGCAACTCTATTCTGGCAACCAAGATGGCAATGACTTTTAGTGATTATACTATTACCGAAGCCGGATTCGGGGCTGATCTGGGAGCGGAGAAGTTTTATGATATCAAGTGCCGTAAAGCAGGTATCACACCTAAACTGACCGTATTGGTGGTTACTGCCCGTGCATTGAAAATGCATGGCGGCGTATCACAGGATAAGATAAAGGAACCCAATCTGGAAGCTTTGAAGCAGGGGGTGGCCAATATGGACAAACATCTGCGTAATCTGAAATATTTCGGTCAGACGGTTGTGGTTGCGTTCAACCGTTATGGAGATGATTCGGATGAAGAAGTGGATTATATCCGTACCCATTGCGAGAAGAAAGGAGTGGGATTTGCCGTAAACAATGCCTTTACTGATGGGGGCGAAGGGGCAGTAGAATTGGCGGAACTGGTAGTGAAAACCATTGAGGAACAACCTTCCGAGCCTTTGCAATATGCCTATGATGAGGAGGATAGTGTAGAAACTAAAATATCGAAGGTGGCTTGTAATTTATACGGTGCTAGCATTATTACGTATAGTGCTGCTGCCCGTAAGAAACTGAAGCATATTGTAGAATTGGGATATGGAGATTTCCCTATCTGTATTGCCAAGACGCAGTATTCATTCTCTACCGACCCCAAAATTTACGGTGCGGTAGATAACTTTGAATTCCATGTACAAGATATTGTGATGAATGCCGGAGCTGAGATGCTGGTAGTCATTGCCGGAGAAATAATGCGTATGCCGGGATTGCCGAAGGAACCGCAAGCATTGCATATTGATATCGTGAATGGTGAAATAGAGGGGTTGTCGTAACCCCTCTTTTTTTTTACTGAACTTATACTGTGTTACATTGACGAGATTAAACACCAAGTGTAAATGGAAAGTCCGATGCCTATTACCAATCCTACAGATGACCATCTGATAAACAACTTGTCTTTATATTTGCAGCCATAGCATAAGCCTGTAATGGCGCACATGGAAATTCCGATTGGAAATACAAAGAATCCTATTGAGATAACCCCCATGAGTATAATAATACCCATGATGGTTAGAACTTTGTTTCTTGCTGTCATGGCTTTTATTGTTTGGTGTTGAATGTATATGGATTATATATGGCAGTAAAAGTACAAAATTATTGTTTAGAATCAGACTTTTATCCGTTTTTTATATATTTGCATTATCTAAAAGTGGATAGATGGCAGATGTCTTGACTCCCGAACAACGCCGTAAATGCATGTCTCGGATTCGTAGTAGGAATACAAAACCTTCTGTCAGAAATGAGAACCTGAATAGGTTATTGTTTACGCTGAACCATTTGTTCTTGGAATATTTCGCAGTACGTCATGCAGTTTCGTATGGAGAGAGCGGTAGAGAATTAAATTTGGTTGCGGCCGAAGATAAAACGGAATATGAGAAAGATAAGCCTTTATAAAAATTGAACTAATCAGTAACGACAAAATGGATATGAAACATGTAAAGTATCTGGCTCTTGTCCTATGCATAGGGAATCTGTCGCCTGTTATGGCGCAGACAGCCTCGAAAAGTCTCACAGTAGACAATTTAGTTGCTTGGCAGCGTATCAGCGGGCAATCTATTTCTGATAATGGAAAGTGGGTGGCATGCAAGATGGAACCTTGGGAAGGGGATGCTGTGGTGAATTTGTATGATGCACAAGGGAAGGAACTTGCCACTTTCCGCGGGCAGACCGTTTTCTTTTCTCGGCCTCTTCCGACTATTTGGTTGTGTCGCAGAAACCCGGCAAGATGATAGTGGATTCTCTGAAAATAAAGAAAACAAAGAAAGATAAGTTGCCGATGGATGCATTGGTTATTTATTCGCTTTTGGGCGACAGGGAAGTGATTGATTCACTGAAAACATTCAAACTGGCAGAGAAGGTGGACTGGGTTGCTTTTCAGAAGGGAAGGAAAGACTCGACTTTGTATGTTCAACCGTTGAATGCAAACCTCAGTACTCGGTATGAGGCTCCTGCTGTGAAAGCTTTCAACTTTGCGGAGAAAAGCGGAATGCTTTATTATATAACCGCAGGTGATAAAGCAGAGGAAAAGCCGGGATTGTATCTTCTGAATACGGAAACAGGTGTGAAGACGCTGATAAAAGAAGGTGACGGGGTGTTTAAACAGGTAACTTTTGATGAAGATGGAGCAAACTTGGCTTTTTTATATTGTGCACAGAAAAATTCTTGTTATAAAGCCATGAGCTTGTGGCTGTCACAGCAGGGAGCACCGGCAACAGAAGTTGTGGCACGTGGCAATCAGGCTCTTCCGAAAGGATGGGTGATTAGTGAGCATGGGAAATTACAATTTTCGAAGAGTGCTTCCCGGTTGTTTTTTGGCACATCGCCTGAGCCTAGACAAAAGGATACGTTGCAATTGGCGGAGAACCGTCCAATGTGCAGGTGTGGAGTTGGGACGAGCCGGTGCAATATACTGTACAGAATTATAATAAGGAGAAAGATCTGAAAAGAAGCTATCAAGCGGTTTATCATATAAATAGTGGTCGTATTTGTCAGCTGGCAGATGAGGAGTTATCTCAGATTTTGTTGGGAGATGAAGGAGATGCCCCGTTGGCATTGCTTTCCACTTCGCGTCCTTATTCATTGTCCTCCATGTGGGAAGGGCGGACACGCAGTGATTATTACACTGTGTCTTTGGAAGATGGCAGCCGTAAATTACTGGCATCGGCGGATTATGGCAGATACCGTCTTTCACCACAAGGCAAGTATGCGTATTGGTATGCTGAAACAGACAGTTGTTGGTATACTCTTTCTATGGCAGATGGGAAAAAGGTTCAGTTGACTACCCCTGTTTCTTTCCTCGCATGGGATGAAGAGAATGATGTACCTGACTATCCGAACGCACATGGAACTGCCGGATGGACGGAACGGGATGAGTCCCTTTTAATTTATGACCGTTATGATATTTGGAAATTCGATCCGGATGCCATGAAGGAACCTGTCAATCTGACGATGAATGGACGTAAGAACCGGATTTCATATCGTTTGGTAAAACTGGATAAGGAGGAGCGTGTGGTTGACCTGAACAAGCCACAGTTGTTGAAAGGCTTTAACGAAGTGACCAAAGGGAACGGGTATTACAAGGCTCGTTTTTCCACCGCTGCTTCTCCCAAAGAATTGATAGCGGGTAACTATATGTTACGCAGTATTTATAAGGCGAAAAATACAGACCATGTAATCTATACGATGGAAAGTTTTGAGCAATATCCTGACCTTCATTATGCTACACTCGATTTCAAGAAATCTATTCGGTTGACTCATGGCATTGACCAACAGAAAGACTATTTGTGGGGAACTGCTGAATTGGTTTCGTGGATATCTTTAGATGGTCGTAAGTTGGAAGGGGTGGTGTATAAGCCTGCTAATTTTGATCCGGCCAAGAAATACCCGATGATTGTGAGTTTCTATGAGCGAAATTCAGAAACTCTGTTTAATTACCGGATGCCGGAACCGCATCGGTCTACCATTGATTATCATTTTTATAACAGTAACGGGTATATTGTGTTCAATCCGGACATACGTTATGTAGACGGTTATCCGGGTGAGAGTTGCTATAACTGTCTGATGCCGGGGGTTGCCATGCTGATAGGCAAAGGTTATATTGACGAGAAAGCCATAGGTGCGCAGGGACATAGTTGGGGCGGTTATCAAGTGGCTTATCTGGCTACACGTACTGATTTGTTTGCGGCTATTGAGTCAGGTGCTCCGGTGGTCAATATGTTCAGTGCCTACGGAGGTATCCGTTGGGGATCGGGGCTGGCACGCTCGTTCCAGTATGAACATACTCAGAGCCGTCTGGCCGGTACGCCTTGGAGTACTCCGTTGCGTTATTTGGAAAACTCTGCTCTGTTCACGATGGACAAGGTACAAACACCTGTTTTAATCATGCATAATGATGCTGACGGACATGTGCCTGGTATCAGGGAATAGAATATTGTGGCAATGAAACGTCTTGGAAAGCCTTGTTGGATGCTGAACTATACAGGCGAACCGCATTGGCCGACAAAGATTGCCAACAAAATAGATTTTCAAAAACGTATGTTCCAGTTCTTTAATCATTATCTGAAAAAAGAAGCAATGCCTGAATGGATGTCTGACGGGGTTCCGGCTGTAGAACAGCCTTATGAATTAGGATACTGATATTATGTGTTCGGACAACTATAGAATTCAAGCTGCTCCTACTGTGGATAAAGTAAAAGGATAGTTCCTGAAAAGAGGGAGGAGGTGTGTCAAAACTAAAATGACAGCTCCGAAAAGTTATAGATAGTAATTATAAACTTAAAAGGGTCGTATCAAGCTCTGTATTGACTAATGATACGACCCTTTCTTTAGTCTTTTAGGATGCTCAAATTTCAGATTATAAGTTCATATTTTCAAAAACTGAGTTTTGATCCTCTCTTCTTCTTTTTAGTACAATGCTTTTTTATTCAAACTTACCATAACGGGTAGGCAACAGTTTGCGGTCACCTAATGTATTATCTACCGGGCTACATTGATCCAGAATTTGTTATCACGTACCGATTCGATAGGATAAGCGGCTTTCTCGCGGCTGTAGCTGTGATTCCATTCATTGGCCACCACTTCATATTCAGGATGCGGGGCGTTGACCAATACATTATCTTCTTTATCGGCACTGCCATTCTTCACTTCTTGAATTTCCTGCCAGATGGTTTGCATCACAGTGACGAAATTATCCAGTTCCCATAAACTTTCACTTTCAGTCGGTTCAATCATCAATGTTCCATGAACCGGGAAAGAAAGGGTGGGCGCATGATAGCCATAGTCCATCAGACGCTTGGCGATGTCATTTTCGCTGATACCGGTTTCGTCATGCAGATAGCGGCAATCTAAAATCATTTCATGGCCCACAAAGCCCGTAGCACCGGTATATACAATACCGTAGGTATCCTTGAAGCAGGCTGCCAGATAATTGGCGCTCAGAATAGCAGTCTTGGTGGCATTGGTCAGACCTTCGGCGCCCATCATGCAAATATAACCGTAAGTAATAGGCAGGATTCCTGCGCTACCGTATGGAGCTGAAGAAACCTGATTGGCACTGTTACCCCAAACTTGATGTCCTGGAAGGAACGGGACCAGATGTTCGGCTACACAAACGGGACCTACACCGGGACCGCCACCACCGTGAGGGCTGGCAAAAGTCTTATGCAGATTCAAATGGCATACATCAGCACCGATGGTACCCGGATTGGTCAGACCTACCTGTGCATTCATATTTGCACCATCCATGTAAACCTGTGCTCCGCATTTATGAATAATTTTACAAATTTCTGCAATTTCCGGTTCAAAGATACCATGAGTGGACGGATAGGTAATCATTAATGCAGCCAGATCATCCTTGTTGGCTTCTGCTTTTGCACGTAAATCTTCTACGTCTACATTACCTTTATCGTCACAGGCACAAGTCACCGTGGTATATCCGCATTGAATGGCTGAAGCCGGATTCGTACCGTGGCTGATGCCGGAATTAATATCTTGTTGCGGTGTCCCTGTCCGATACTTTCCAGATAAGCGCGGATGATGCGAAGTCCTGTATACTCTCCTGCTGCACCTGAATTAGGTTGCAAAGTGATTCCTGCAAATCCGGTAATAACCTTCAACTGCTCGCTTAGGTTATTAATTAGTGTCTGATAGCCTTTTGTTTGATCCTCAGGTGCTAACGGGTGTATAGCCATCCAGCCTAAGTTGCTGAGTGGGAGCATTTCCGAAGCGGCATTCAGTTTCATGGTACAAGAACCCAATGAAATCATGGAATGTGCTAATGAGATATCTTTACGTTCCAAACGTTTGATATAACGCATCATTTCGGTTTCAGTATGATACTTGTTGAATACCTCATGGGTGAGGAAGGAAGTACGGCGGCGTAGTTCACGATTCAGTGAGGATGCTTCGGGAATGTCTGTCACTTCTTGAACGGTTTCTTCGGCAGCAATGGAGAAGATGGAAAGTAACAGGTTTACATCTTTCAGGTCGGTGGTTTCATCAATGCTGAAACCTACATCGCCATTATCATAGTAACGGAGGTTTACTTCTTTACTCAATGCGATGGTACGCAGCTTCTGAGCCGAAACATGGTCGGGCAGACTGAAACGCAGGGTGTCAAAGAATAATTCATTATGCTGTACATATCCCAAGCGGGTTAGGGCTTTGTTCAACCAGGTGGTAATGCTATGAATGCGTTTTGCTATATTTTTGATACCTTCCTGCCCATGATAAACGGCATAGAAGCCGGCCATTGTAGCCAGTAATGCCTGTGCGGTGCAGATGTTGGAAGTTGCTTTTTCGCGTTTAATATGTTGCTCACGGGTCTGTAAAGCCATACGGTAGGCCAGTTTGCCATATTTGTCTTTAGACCAGCCGATGATACGTCCCGGCATATTGCGTTTATATTCGTCACGTGTAGCGAAGTAGGCTGCGGACGGACTCCGTAGAACAAGGGGATACCCAGGCGCTGGTACTTCCGAATACGATATCTGCTCCCCATTCGCCGGGAGGAACTAATAATGCCAAACTCATTATATCAGCATCCACGGCTACTTTACAATGGGCAGCATGTGCCTTTTCCACAAACTCACGATAGTCTTCTACGCTACCGCTGGCATTGGGGTATTGCAGGATGCAGGCAAAAATTTCCGGAGTAAATACCAATTCCTTGTAATTTCCTACTTGGATCTTCATGCCTTGCGGAAGGGCGCGGGTTTGGATGACTGCCAGATTCTGTGGGAAAATCTCTTCATCCACAAACAATACATTGGCTCCGCTTTTTTGTTGGTCGCGGGTGCGAAGTCCATGCATCATGGTGGCGGCTTCGGCAGCGGCGGTAGATTCATCCAGCAATGAGCAGTTTGCCAATGGCATGGCTGTGAGGTCGGATATGACAGTCTGGAAGTTCATCAATGCTTCCAAACGTCCTTGTGAAACTTCGGTTTGATAAGGAGTGTACGAGGTGTACCACACAGGATTCTCGAATACATTGCGTTGAATGACCGCCGGAGTAATACTATCATACCAACCCATACCTATATAGGAGGTATAAATCTTGTTTTGTGAAGCTAGTTCGGTAATGTGCTCTGCAAACTCCCGTTCCGTCATGGGAGCAGCCAGTGGCAGAGGTTCTTTCAAACGGATTTTGGACGGAATTGTTTTGTTAATCAGTTCATCAAGACTCTTTACGCCAATCTTTTCCAACATAACGGGAAGGTCTTCTTCCTGTATACCGATATGTCGGTCTGCTAATAAATCTGTTTTCATGGTAGTAGTATATAAGTTAAATTTTAAGTTTTATCTTATCGGAAAAAAGGGTTGTTCGCTTTTTCTGCTCCCACAGTGGTCGGGTCTCCATGACCAGGATAGACTACCGTGTCGGGGGGAAGTACAAACAAACGACTGCATATATGTTCGCGAAGTTCGTCGAAATTACCTCCTGTAAGGTCTGCACGTCCTATACTTCCTTGGAACAATACATCACCGCTGAAGATACAGTGGTCTTCTTTGCAGTAATAAACAATACTTCCCGGCGAATGACCCGGCACATGGATAGCTTCCAGTTGGGTATTGCCGAAAGTAATGATATCTCCATCAAAGATATATTTTCCTAATGGCACGGGTGCTTCGGGCAATTGGAAGCCAAACATACGTGATTGTGCCGGGGCTTGTTCCAGCCAAAATTCATCCGCTTGATTTGCTTCGGCTTTTAGTCCGTATTCTTGTAACAGGAATGGGTTGCCGAAAATATGGTCCAGATGGAGGTGCGTATTCAATAAATGTTTCACTGTCAGGTTATTGCTGTCAATATATCTTTTTAAGGCTTGCTTTTCTTCTTCATAAAAGCAACCGGCATCAATAATGACGGCTTCCTTCGTTTCGTCCGATAACACATAGCAGTTTACCGGAAACATATTGAATTCAAATTTCTTTATTTTCATTGTTCTTTTATCTATAGTTATTAACCGTTGATGGTTACATAAACCACTTTCTTAGTTTTAAAAAAATCTTCTGTGAATTCATCTTTCAGATCATAAAGCATTGTTTTGTGCTTCACGGGCATTGTTTCTTGTTCCAACTCTCCGCCTTTCAGGCAAATCAGCGTTGGGCAGGACATTATGCTGTTCTTGTCTGATGTTTTTACGGATAATTTTTATTAAATCGCCCAAAGGCATGACAGCACGACTTACTACGAAGTCGAATTTTCTTTTTTCTTCTTCGGCGCGGCAATGACGGAAAGTGACATTCTTCAGTCCGATAGCATTGGCTACTTCTGTAGCTACTTTCACTTTCTTTCCGATACTGTCCACCAGATGAAATTGGACTTCAGGGAATAAGATGGCCAAAGGGATACCTGGGAAACCGCCCCCTGTGCCCAAGTCCATAATTTGGGTATCAGGGGTGAAGTTTATCACTTTGGCTATGCCTAGCGAGTGCAATACATGATGCTCGTACAGATTAGCGATATCCTTGCGTGAGATTACATTGATTTTGCTATTCCAATCCGTGTATAAATCATACAATGCGGCAAACTGTGTTTTCTGCTGTTCGCTGAGGTTAGGGAAATATTTCAGTATTAATTCCATTCTATACTTAAAATCGTTATTTAATGTATCATATATTTTTCTACCGATGTGTAGGGTAAAGAAAGGGTGATGATTCCTACAGCATAGGGAGCGATATCATATTTGTTATACAGGAAAGATACTTTTTCCTTTTCTAACAAGAAATTGTCGGGTACATACATATTGGTAGAATTCAAGATGCCTGCATTCTGAAGTCCTTCCAGTGAGGTAATGGAGCTGTCTTCCAAACGGGTAGCCATTTCTGTTATCAGTTCTTCCAGCAGCATGTCACTTATCGGTTTTTCCGACCCTGCCATAAATACATCTTTCAAAGCAAGTAGTTTGCCGGTATTTTTTTCGAAATTCATCCATTTGTTCCATGAGTTGGGATGTGCTCCGCCTGTATATTCAAAAGTTTCTGCAATGAAATTCAGAATGCCTTCTTTGCCTTCGCTGAAATAGGTGGTCAGTCCGTATTCATAATTGTACCATGTGGGAAGTTCGTCTTTGGGAGTTCCATTTTTTATATCTTCCTGATAGAACTCGTTCACATCTTTGCGGTAGTTGTTAATGTAGGTATTTTTAAAAGAATCTACAGCGACTTCCGGATTCATCCGGGTATATTCTTTTCCCAAAATGTGGGCTTGTATGGTGCGGTTGATGCGTTGTACTATGCTATCCGCAGCATCAGATTTTGCTAAATAACTATAATCAATAGTAATCTGACAGGTGGGAGAGACTGTGTCATCTTGTAAATGGGCTTGTTCTTCCACCTTTACAGTTTTCACTGTTTCACTATCAATTTGTTTTTGTCCATTACATCCCGATAATAAAAAGCAGGATACAAGGCAAGTTGCCATAACAGACAATACGAGATTTCTTTTTTTCATAACTTTTTGTTATTTGCATGGATTACTTATCCTAACTTTCTCCACAAATATAGAATAACTTCGTGAAATGTCCATCTAAAAAGCGAAAATATATTTATCTGTTTGCAACAAGATTGCATGAACTTTTTGCTAAATTTGTCCGTTGATAAGCTATAATAAATAAGTAAAGAAATGAATATGAACGATATGACAAAAAAACTATATCCCGTTACGGGAATGCATTGTGCGGCATGTGCCGGCAACGTGGAGAAAATTGTAAGGAAGCAAGAAGGCGTGGAAAATGCATCGGTTAATTTGGCGACGGCTACTTTGGCGGTGACTTATAATCCGGATATTGTGTCTCCGCAACAACTGAAAGAGGCTGTGATGAAAATAGGTTTTGATTTGATAATAGATGAGGATAACTCTGTACAGGAGCAAGAGGAAGCGGAGCATCTTATTACGGACTGTTGAAGCGGAAGACTATCGTTGCTTGGATTTTTGCTTTACCGGTAGCTGTTTTGGGGATGTTTCTGATGAATGTTCCGGGAGTAAACTGGTGGATGCTGTTGCTTTCACTTCCTGTTATTTTATATTCGGGGCGTTCTTTCTATATGAATGCCTGGAAACAGACGCTTCAGCGTACCAGTAATATGGATACGTTGGTGGCACTTAGCACCTCCATCGCATTTTTGTTCAGTTTGTTTAATACGTTCTATCCCGAATTTTGGTACAGCCGCGGATTGGAACCTCATGTATATTATGAAGCTGCCACTGTTATAATAGCTTTCGTATTGGTTGGCAAACTGATGGAAGAGAAAGCAAAAGGAAAAACTTCCACAGCTATTCGTAAACTGATGGGATTACAACCTCGGACGGCCCGTGTGGTGAAAGACGGCAGGGAAGAGGATATCTTGATCGCCGACCTCCAGGTCGGTGATAAGGTGAGCGTCCGTCCCGGCGAGCAAATTCCGGTGGATGGAGTCATTGTCGGAGGAAATACCTTTATAGATGAGAGCATGATAAGCGGTGAACCTATTCCTGTAGAGAAAAAGCAGGGTGATAAGGTGCTGGCTGGCACTATCAATCAGAATGGTGCATTTATTATGACTGCTCAAAAGGTGGGGAAAAATACGGTGTTGGCACAGATTATCCGCATGGTGCAGGAAGCACAGGGGTCTAAAGCTCCGGTCCAGCGTATTGTGGATAAAGTGACAGCGGTTTTTGTTCCTGTTGTTCTTGCTGTGGCTGTTTTTACTTCTTTATTTGGATAGTGGCAGGTGGAGCGGATGACTTTTCCTACGCTATGCTTTCAGCAGTGTCTGTTTTGGTTATTGCCTGTCCGTGTGCCTTGGGACTTGCTACTCCAACTGCATTGATGGTAGGAATTGGTAAAGGGGCCGAATCACATATTTTAATAAAGGATGCAGTAGCTTTGGAGCAGATGCGGAAAGTGGATACAGTGGTACTTGATAAAACGGGTACTGTAACTGAGGGGCGCCTGTGGTGACCGGCTGGTTGCATGATGCCGGATGGCAGAACGAGCATAAGGGAATTCTGTATGCTGCTGAATTGAAATCGGAACATCCGTTGGCTTTGGCTATTGTCGAGGCTTTGAAAAAGGAAGGTGAGAAGCCGGCAATCATTGATTCTTTTGAGAGCCGGACAGGACGGGGGATTGTGGTGACCCGTGGAAATAAAACTTTTTGGGCAGGAAGCCATCGGTTACTGAAAGATTTTGGAGCGGGAATTTCCGACTTGTTGAAAGGGATGGTGGAGGATTATGAGAAGAGTGGCAAGAGTTTGGTCTATTTTGGCGAGGGAAATACATTGCTGGCGGTTATCGCTATTAGTGATAAAATAAAAGATACTTCCAGACAAGCGGTCAAACAATTGAAGGAGAGTGGAAAGTATATTGTATTGTTGACCGGTGACGGTCATCTTACTGCACAGAATGTGGCCGGAGAAATTGATGCGAATCGTTTTATTTCGGATGCTTTGCCGGCCGATAAGGAGAATGTTATTAAAGAGTTACAGGCTGAAGGAAGAGTCGTAGCTATGGTAGGCGATGGCATTAATGACTCGCAGGCGTTGGCCCGTGCCAATGTAAGTATTGCGATGGGTAAAGGTACAGATATTGCCATGGATGTAGCGATGGTTACGTTAATGACTTCGGATTTGTTGTTGTTACCCAAAGCTTTTAAGCTTTCCTATAAACTGTACGGTTGATCCATCAGAATCTTTTTTGGGCATTTATCTATAATTTGATAGGCATTCCAGTGGCGGCAGGTATTCTGTTCCCACTATATGGTATTTTGCTTAACCCGATGATTGCCAGTGCTGCCATGGCATGTAGTTCTGTCAGTGTAGTGTTGAACAGCTTGAGTCTGAATTGGAGAAAGTTGTGATTGAATTAAAAATAATAAAAAAGCAGCCGTGCGGAGATTTTGTTTTGCATTGGCTGCTTTTATTTTTCCATTTTTTAGTTTATAATTTAAAAAGGATTGTTTCTCCCTTCTTTGTACTTCTATTCGTATTCCGAAGTTCCCATTTTCTGATTTCATTTCGAAAGCTCCATTGAAATTATTTCTTTCCCAAGGCAATGCGCTTGGATTTCGTACTTTGTTCCCGTCAGCGTCATATTCACCGTATGTGGTTATGTGTAATCCGTTTTTCAATTTAAAGGTTGCACTTTGTAAGGTAGGAGGCATTGACATTGTTCCGAATCCATAGATTCCCATTCCCGGATACATGGGGGTAAATACATGGTTGTAAGACCCTCTGTCATAAATGATATTCATATTGGGACGGAATATTTCATTGTAATTCGCAATTGTATTATTGTTGTAAGGCTGATAATAAAGTTGCGGGGCTATCAGAGGGGGAGGGGCCACAATCATGGAACCCATATCCAGCATAAATCCGTTAAAATTCTTGTAACCATCCAATGAAATGGGCGGAATACTATCTGTTACCACTTCGGACTGCGCAAAGGTAGTAGCGGCAATCAGAAACATAGAAATGGATAGAACCAGCTTTTTCATATACTGTTATTTTTTTTGTTCCGGACAAATATAGGGATATTTTCTAAATTCTGTATCGTTTCTGTTTCCTGTGAATAGATCTTTTCAAATACTTTATGAAGTTCTTCCTCATCGGCTATCAGTTGTCGTAATTCTTGCAGATGTACAGCATTGGCTGATTGAGGTATCCATAATCTTAAATAACCACCTTCAGCATACTTTTCTTTCAGATGTGCCAGAAAACGTATGTATTGTTTTTCTTTGTCTAGCTCGGGATAGTTGGAAAGACCATATTGTACCGTCCGTCTCAAGGTAATGTCCGGATCAATAATACGGTCGGCCTCCGCTACAATTTTGCCATAAATGCTACGAGGGACATGCTTGTTGGATGCACGGTGATCTTCTACTGCCTCTTTCATAATCAAAATATGCTCTTCAGGGAACCATTTCCTTAATTTCTTGTCCGCCCATAGTATTTTCCCTGAAATGAGATGATGGAACTCTCGTCCCTCACAGAGTCCCAGATCATGGTAGGAGGCAATAACATACACCATCATGCGGTTTACGTCATAATATTGAGACAATTTGAGGCTTTCTGCTATAACTTTCAATACATGATCTACACGATGTGCTTTGTCAAAATCAGCGTATTGTGGGATAATTTCACTTGCGATATAGTCGCGGAACTCCATTGGAAAATCATTGATGTACGACAACATATTCTTTCTTTTGATTGGGGTTGCAAATATACAATAATTATCCCACCTTTGCAGAAAAAAGTAATATGTATCAAATTATTCAACCTACACCCGATGACTTTGATGAATTGACCTGTTTATGGGAAGCTTCGGTGCGTGCTACTCATCATTCATACCTGAAGCATATATTCAGAAGTTAAAACCACTGGTATGGAGTGTTTATCTTCATAGTATGCCGCTTTACATGATTCGTGACAATGCTGGTATAGAAGGATTCATGGGCATTAATGGAACTATGCTTGAAATGCTCTTTGTTCACCCGCGTGCCATAGGTACGGGAATAGGAAAACAATTGATACGTTATGCTTTGGAACATTGCCATGTACGTTATGTCGATGTAAACGAACAGAATAAGAAAGCGTCCGGCTTTTATAGCCATTTTGGATTTCGGGTTATTGGCAGGGATGCAAAAGACGCATCGGGCGAACCCTATCCTATTTTACATTTAAAACTGGGAGGTATCATGAAAATTGAAAATTGGGGATTAGTTCCCTACTCTGAGGCTTGGGAGCGGCAGACGGAATTATTTAATGCCGTGGTGGAAGCTAAACAAGTGGGAAAAACGTATGAAAATAGAATTATCTTTGTAGAACATTCGCATGTCTATACATTAGGCAAGAGTGGAAAGGAGACGAATATGTTGTTGGGGGAGCGCAATTGAAAATGATTGGTGCCACCCTTTATCATATTGATCGAGGAGGGGATATTACTTATCATGGTCCCGGACAATTGGTTTGTTATCCTATCTTGAATTTGGAGGATTATCATTTGGGGTTGAAGGAATATATTCATGTGTTGGAAGAAGCGGTGATCAGGGTCTGCGCATCTTATGGCATCGAGGCTGGGCGAGTGAAGGGAGCAACCGGAGTATGGCTGGCAACGGGAACTCCGCAGGAACGGAAAATCTGTGCAATAGGAGTGAGAAGCAGTCATTTTGTGACAATGCATGGATTGGCGCTGAATGTAAATACGGATTTGCGTTATTTCAGTTATATCCATCCTTGTGGATTCATGGATAAAGGGGTTACTTCATTACAGAAAGAATTGGGGTGTGAAGTGCCTATGGAAGAAGTGGCAGGACGTGTGCAGAACGAATTATCTGAACTTTTGTAAATAGGATATGTAAATAATACCGTATGTGTACCCTTATACATACGGGGTGTGAGTGTATCAAAAGTCCGATCGTGCTATCATGTCGTCAGCTGTAGGGGCAGGGTTTGTCTGCCCAAATGCATAAGCAAACCATTTTAGGGTGAGCGAACCTAGCTCCTACTAGCAAAATGATACGCCATTTTACTTTTGATACATCCTTGATTTATTCTTTTATATCTTGGTACAAGAAGCGCTTGATACTTTTCTTGGCTGTTTTTTCAAATTCCTCAGGATATAGCTTGAAGCGGGCTATTTGGGAAAATGCCGGTAATTGTTTGTTCAGTTCAAGGCGATTTTCTTCCATTACTCGTACAAGGTCTGATTGGTTCAAGCCGTGAGCAAAAGCATCATCGGAATCCGGATAGATTAGGCCCACCAGTTTATCTTGTTGCAGAATAATCAGTGACTCTGATACGTATGGCATATTGTTTAGCTTGGACTCTATTTCTTCCGGATAAATGTTTTGTCCGGAAGAAGTGAGTAACAGGTTTTTGCAACGTCCTTTGATGAAAACATTTCCGTTTTCATCTATTGTCGCCATATCACCTGTATGCAACCATCCTTCAGTGTCAATGACTTGCCGTGTCGCTTCCTCGTTCTTATAATAGCCCAACATCAGGTTGGCTCCACGGCATACCAGTTCACCCGCAATGGCTGATGGGTTGGGAGACAGTACTTTGGCTTCCATACGTGCGGCAACTTTTCCGCAAGATGCCAATTTCAGTTCTGTCCAATGACTATGGCAAATGATGGGACCACATTCAGTCATTCCGTATGCAATGGTGTATGGGAAATCTATCATTTTTAGAAAGGCTTCTACTTCGGCATTGAAAGGAGCACCTCCGATGATGATTTCGATGAAATTTCCGCCGAAAACCTCCATCGCCTTCTGCTTGATAAGTTCTTTTATCTTATCACTGATGATGGGAACATGTAATAGCAGTTTACCTAATTTGTTGTCTACTTTGGGAAGAATATTTTTCTTGAATATTTTTTCCACAATCAGTGGTACGCAGGCTATAACGCGCGGGCGGATTTCCGCAAATGATTCGGCTATGATTTTGGGTGATGGCATACGGGTAAGAAACCATAGATGGGCGCCTGCTGTGAAACCTAAAGAAAATCGAAAGTCATGCCGAATACGTGCCCCAAAGGTAACATGGATACGACGCTGTCACCTGCTTTCAGACCTATTTTTTCTTTACAGTAGAGTACGTTGGAGAGTATGCTGCGATAGGGCAGCATCACGCCTTTGGAATATCCGGTAGTACCTGAAGTGTAATTAATGATGGCTAGGTCTTCTGATTTTTCTTTTCATAAGAAATATCATCAGGACGGAATCGGCAGGGGAATTTGTGTCCGAATATCTCATTCAGATGGTCGCGGGCATAAGCTAGTTTTTCCGAACGGGATACGGGTACGCCAAAATCTTTCAATTCTATGATACCTTCCAAATGAGGCATAGCTGCTTCATTCAAGTTCTCCCATATCTGATCGCCTACGAACAACAGGCGGGCTTCAGAGTGATTTACAATATTGTGTACCTGGTCGGCTTTGAATTCATGTAGAATAGGTACAACTACGGCACCATAGGTGATGACGGCAAGGTAAGTTACTGTCCAATGAGCGCTATTACGCCCGCAAATGGCTATTTTATCTCCCTTTTCAATGCCGGCATTTTCCAGCAAGATATGTATTTTCTCTATTTTACGGGCCACATCTCTGTATTGCAATGTGATGCCTTTATAGTCTGTAAGAGCGTTTAAATACCAATTTGTTTTTATACTTTGCTCGATAAGAGCAATAAAACTCTGTTCTAGTTCCATGATAACTTTTTGCACATTTATAGGCTGAGTGTGCGCAAAAGTAGTAAAATGAGGTAAGGGGGATGGGAAATGAAACAGTTTTTTACATTAATTTAACGTCCTGAAAATGTAGATCCTTTCATCCCTTTACTTTAAAATGCTAGTTTATAATCGTTTGCCAATTGTTGACGTGTCCTATGAAGGAGTATAGTTGCTATAATTGCCAGAATAAGAGTTAACCTTGCCGATACCATGATATACTCTTTGTTTCAATGATAGTCGGGCAAGTTCGAAAATTGTTTCTATAATTATGGGATTTCTCGATAAAGAAGCTTTATTTATCGTTGCTTTTATTTTCTGTCTCTTCTTTAGAGGGCTGTGGTTTGATGATAAGTCGCAGATGGGTCGTAGGTGAAATAACTCCACATCCAATCTATAAAAATAAATAAACGGTTTTTTACCCCCACTATGCTCATCAAGTGTATAAATAGCCATACTGCCCATGCGGGAAATCCACTGAAACGTATCTTTTGCAATTCTACCACTGCATTATTTCTCCCGATGGTTGCCATAGACCCTTTATTATAATATTTAAAAGGGATGAGCGGCTGGCCCTTTTCGATATTTCTCAGATTCTTTATTAAGTTCATGGCTTGCTGTATGGCAGGCTGTACAACTTGCGGATGTCCTTTAGGATACTCTTCTGAAATCATTAGTGCGGTGTCACCTATAGCAAATATATTTTTAAAGTCTTGTATCTGATTGTGTTCATTCACTCTCAAACGGTTGCCTGGACCATAGCATTCGGCAGGAAGGCCTGCTAGACTGTTTGCTTTTACGCCTGCTACCCAGTAAACGTTGGCTGATTCTATAAAATTCCCGTCATCCAGTACTAACATATTATTCTCGTAATTTTTTACTTGTTGGTTCAATAATATTTCTACTCCCAAATGAGTGAGGTATTTTTTTACTTCTTCGGAAGATTGGGGGGAGAAGGCGGAAAGCAAGCGTGGACCACCATCTATTAATATGATTCTCATCGTACTGGTGTCTAGATCGGGATAATCGTGCGGAAGGATGAATTTACGCATTTCGGCTAGTGCCCCTGCCAGTTCAATACCAGTTGCTCCTGCGCCGACTATAATGAAGGTCATCAGTTGCTCCCGCTTTTTGGAGTCATTAGTGTTCAATGCTTTTTCAAAGCTTTCAAGTACTTGGTTACGATTATGCAAGGCTTCTGCTGTGGTCTTGAGGGACATGGTGCGTTTAGCTATTTCGTTGTTGCCGAAATAATTGGTATAGCATCCGGTAGATATAATCAGATAGTCGTAGCTTAGACTGCCGATGGAAGTGGTGACTTGTTGTTCTTCAGGATGTACTTGTTGTACTTCACATATGCGGATATGAAAGTCTTTGTATCCTTTGAATATCTTGCGGAATGGGAATGAAATAGCACTGGCTCGATGCCTGATGTGGCTACTTGGTAAAGTAACGGCTGGAAAAGATGGTAGTTGTTTTTATCCAATAACACAACTTGGTAGTGTTGTCTTTTCAGTTTGCGTGCAATCTTTAACCCGCCAAATCCTCCTCCGACAATGACTATTCTTTTTTTATTTCCTTTGTCGGGAATGTTGGTTATCTGTTCAGTCATAATGGTATTTGTTATTTTATGTATATAATAACAAATAACCGGGGTGAAATGTTTAGTGTCATGGCTATTAGAAATTAAAAATTCCGGGGGATAATGTAGGATTGATATAACTTACGTCTCGTGTTTGCACTAGCCTGCCATTCAGAGTGTAGAATAATTGTTTGGTGGCCGACGAATTGTTTAGGTTAACAGTAATTACGTACAGAGTGGTTCGTTTAGGAAATTCTATGAGATTTACATTGGTGGCAGTCCACATGGCGTATGGACTCAATGTAAAATCATTATATACATTAGGTGCCAGTTGATCTGTAGTTTGTAAATTGGTATTAGTCATCACCCATTGGGCATTACCGTTCATCCATACTTTTTTTTTCAAAACCATTTTGAGTAAAAGAGGCTACATAATAATTCCCTTGTTGGCTCCAACTTACGTTCATGGCATGCGGATATATCTTTTTCAGTGCTATATGAAATGTAGTGGGAGAGGTAGCAGACAAGGTGGTGATCAGTACCCATAATATCACACATATAGAATAGTATCTTTTCTTCATGGTCATTTAAATGTTTTGATGAGGTTGATAAAACAGCTTGGTTATACTTTTTGTTCGCCGGTATAAAATCTGATTTTGTGGACTTTTTCCACACTTTTGTAGTGTTGTCAACAGGTATCTACACTTCTAAAAATGGATATGTAAATATGTATATGCTTGATTTTTAATGAAGTATTGAGAAACGCAGATTTATGGCACGTTTCTTGTTTTATTGCTATCGGTAAAAATGAATAAAAAACAAAGTAATTATGAAAAAGGTATTAGTAACATTGGTATTAGTAATGACTTTAGGCGTGTCTGTTTCTTTTGCTCAAGCGGCTCCGGTAGAGGTTCCGGTAGTGGAAAAGCCTCAACAATCTAAGAAATTGGTTTTTTCAGAAATCTATATGAATGATTTGCCGGAAGCTGTGATGGACAGGCTTGCACTGGAAGGTGCTATGATAAAGCAGGCTTTTATGACCTATGGCATTGATGGAAGCCGTATTTATAAAATTAATGTGTTAACAAGTGATGCTCATGAACAGACATTGTTCTTAGGTGAAGATGGTAAAATTTTGAAATAGTTAGTATATTTATAATAGTGCTTTTACATGAATTCCCGGCTTGTGATAAGTCGGGATTTTTTTAGTTAAATTGTTTCTTGACGATATTCGAAAAATAATTAAGAAATCTCTTGTACATAATAATTGTAGATTTTATCTTTGCCACTCGAATTTAAAAAAGATGATACCATGGAAACTTATGATATATATTTTAAAGAAGGTACTGATTTTGCTAATAAAGGATTTTCATTGAAGGATAAGGCTAAGGCTATTAGAATGGCTGAAGATATGTTGGCTGAACGCAAAGGATACGTGAAGGATTTTGTTGGAGGAACTATTTCCGTAATGTGTAAAGAAACGAAAGAGGAAGTTTGGTCCAAGCCGATAGAGGAGGTTTAAGACAACTTTTACACTTCTTTTTGCCTAGTCAATCACAGAGTTGTCAAATACAACCCTTGATTATATTATGGTGAGTTCGTTATTGGCGGACATAAATATTTCTTTCTCTTCTAGGAATTTCCGGTATATTTCTCCCTTCATGCTTTTTGCCGGCTGATATGGATAATGTCAGGTTTCATCCGATTGAGCGATGATTCTTTTTTATAAGATGCTTCAGTATAATTTTTCTTTCCATTCTGTACATTTTTGACATATAGTTGTTATTCATTAGCTGAATTACATCGTAAACTCACCAATGAAGTCTTCTGTATAAACAGAGGTTAGTTACATAAATTTATAGTGATTTTTTGTCTATAATATATTTGCCATTGAAGTCTTGTTAGATTCCTTTGGTTCTTCTCTGTTTCCGGTGATTGAGTAGCAGATCCATTGAATGTTTTTCCCTTTGTCCTTTGTGTAATATGGAAAACATAAAAGGAAAAAGAATTTATGTTGTTTGAACAATTAAGTTAGAACGTGTGTTTATATAACTATTGTGATTATTGTTGTGCCGATGGTGTACAGGCATTGATACAACAATGATTTTTCATAAAAACTTTAAATTTATAAATTTAGGTAGCCCTGACTTGTGATAAGTCGGGGCTATTTGCTTATTATGTGCTATTAAACTTGGTCAACTATTGGTTAACAATTTTACGCAACAGTAACTCTTTGATGCAAAAGTGATAAATAAAATTTTTTGTTCACATGAAAAAACTTCTCAAAAGCTTTGTAGTATTGATTTTCTATGTATCTTTGCATTATTATTATTCGCGGGGTATTAGCTCATCTGGCTAGAGCGTTAGACTGGCAGTCTAAAGGTGGCGAGTTCGAGTCTCGCATGCTCCACTATTATAAACCTCTCTGTTTCAGAGGGGTTTGTGTTTTCTTAAGCTTCTCCAGCTTTCGTTTTTGGATAAAAAAAGACAGTTTGTGCCACTTTTGGCAAAAAGAACTTGTCTAAAACGAATCCAGAACAATTATGACAACTCTTAAAGCCGCCGTTGTTCCGGCCAAGGTGCTGAAAAACGGCAAACACAGAATTCGTATCGCAATTGGTCATAAACAGGAAACAAGATACATCGTTACCCGATTTGAAATAGATAATACTGCTAATTTTAAAGGAGGGCAGGTGGTAGGTGTTCCTGATGCCGCACATGTCAATGCTAAATTACGTGGAATACTTAATTCATATCAGGATGCCCTGGATAAGATAAATACATCATCCTATACTTGTACCCAACTTGTCGAATACTTGTCCTCGGTAAAGCAGGGAGCCATCTCTTATAGTGTCGCTTCGGCTGACTATATGCAGAATTTGATTAAAGAGGGGAGAAGGACCACTGCCTCCTTATATCAAAGGGCGAGTGATTACTTCATTGAGTTTGTCAAATATGATATAATGCTTGATGGAATTACTCCCCGGACCATAAAGGACTTTGATATTTATCTAAAGAATGTCCGAAGGCTGGCTCCTGTTACTTGTGGTATGCACATGGCACATTTGAAGGCAATAATCAATCAAGCAATAAGGGATAAGAAGGTATCATATGACACGCATCCTTTTGAATATTATGAAAGACCAGCAGGAATGCCCAAAGAGCGTGATATCTCGGTAGCTGACGTAAAGAAGATAAGGGATGCGGAGATAAAAAAGAAGTCTCAGCGTGTTGCCAGGGATGTGTTCATGCTTTCGTATTATCTAGGAGGTATCAATCTGATGGACTTGATGCAATACAATTTCAAAGATGCGAAAATTATGGAATATGTACGTGAAAAATCCAAAAACACAAAGAAAGGTGATATGAAGATCAGCTTCACTATTCCTGAGGAAGCAAAACCGATTATCAAAAGATGGATGGGGCGTAATGGAAAGCTTGATTTTGGTTATAAATACTCTTATCCTAATTTTCGTAACTATGTAACAAAAGAAATTATAAGGTTAGGGGAGAGGCTGGAGGTAGAATCGCATGTCGTATATTATTCAGCCCGGAAATCCTTTGTCCAACATGGTTTTGAACTGGGCATACCATTGGAAACGTTGGAGTATTGTATAGGCCAAAGCATGAAATCCAATAGACCGATCTTTAATTATGTCAGAATTATGAGAAAACATGCTGATGAAGCCATAAGAAAGATTTTAGATAATCTAAAGTGAGGATTCAAGAACTAGAGCGATTGCTTCGGCAGTCGCTTCCTCTTTTTCTTTGTCTATCTCTGAGTTTAGCCGTTCTATCAAGTCCATATTTCTTGTGACAATCGTTTTTGTGCCCTCAGAGGAAGAAATTGTAAGTTCATAGTGTCCATAGCCTATAAACTTTTTAGATAGTTGATGAGCAGTTGGGGCTAATTTTGACATATGCAATTGCGTTAGTCTGCGAAAAAAGAAAACGGTTCCGCTTTCCCGTTGCGTTACATTCCGTAATCGAAACAGTGGTACATTAATACTCCACACGGGGGTCGGAACTGTATTATGAAGAAGCTGCAGGCAATAAAAATCGTCTGTAGCTCAATACGAGACAACGCCTCGGTTACTTCAAAATGTAACGCAATGCAAAGATGGTATTTTATATGACTTTACAAAAAACAAAACGGGAAAATTCAAGTAAAGCATAAGGGTGAGAGATTATATAATGATGATGAAAAGATAGGAGAAAGGCAGCTTATTCGGCTGCCTTCATTCATAAATTACTCGACAGATACTTTGTGCTTTAATCAAATGAAACAAACATAAGAGTAAAGAGACCAATTAAAACCATAATAAATACAATCACAATATAAAAGACTTTTTTCATAAACAAACGATTTGGTTTAACATATATTTATTTAAATATTTAATAATTCTCTTTTGTCTTAACAAAACCTCAATCTCACATAAAGACTGAGGTTCAGTGTATGCTCCTTGCTAAATTGACACACAATATTAGAGCATTTTGCAAAATCCGATATAAAATAATGCCCTAAAAAATAATTAAAAAGAACATATACATATATTCGGATTCTTTATTATAAGACAGGCATGTCCCAAAATCTCCCTATAGGTTTTATTGAAAAATAATAGATAAGCTGCATAATTATTGAAATTTGGTTGGATACAATTGGGCAATAGTTAGGTAAGGGAATGTATGCTTTGGTTGTAAAAAGTGAAATAAAAAATCCCCGGAAGAACCGGGGATAAACTTTGGTATGAGATTTGGCTTCTACTCCAAAATCACAGAACAAAGATACGCAAAATTCTATTCTTTATCAGTTGATTGTATAATCCAATTGGAAAATTGTATTAAAAAAAATAATCCCGGCTCGTGATGAATCGGGGCAAACTTTATATAACAAGGTTGGACTTCTACGATGGCAAAGATCGTGAAAATAAAACATACGGCACGTTATTGGATGGTATAATGTGCCGTTTCATTTATTAAGCCGATTTCTTTTTAGATTCCAAAAGTTTAGGAAGGTAATCTAAGGCAAGTGGATCTCTTTCTTTGAAATACTTTTCTGCGTTTTCATAAAGCCAACGCTCATTGACATATCTTATAAACATCGGAAGTGCATCTATAGGATACATAAGCGCATCAACAACCCTTCCGTCAGGGAATGGTGTTTGTATGTTTTGTGCTGGTTCCACAGTTCGGAGTTATTCTCTCTCATGAAGCGAGCGAACAATTTACCAACAGAACCGTCAGGCATCATAGTTTTACCATGTGCCCCTTTATCTGGTATAGCATAGCCGACTTTTTCAAGTTCTGCATAAAGCCTCACATATAATTCTGAAATAACAAAGAAATAGTTAGATGGAATCATGTGGATATTGTCTTTGTACCTTTTGATAAATTCAGGAAGAGTGCCTCTATCAGTTATACCGTAATAACCTTTTTCCCTGATAGAAGGGACAACTTCATCGAATAGCCATGACTCAAATTTTTCTGCATTTGGCAATTGAGAACGGGATATAAGCCGATATACATTACCCTCATTGATGTATTTCATTTTTTGAATGCCACTAGTTGTAGGGGGGCGCGAATCGTGCCTGTTGCACAACTCAAAATTATTAAAACAAGCAATCCCTTTTGTTGCATATATTATTAATTATTAGTATATTAGAGAAAAAAAGTAATTATGCAAGGTTACAAATCATACGAAGAAAAACTGTTTTATACATTCTGTTTATCGGAACGCGTTCCGGTCAACAATTTCTATCGCCGTTTAAAGGATGTTCTGGACTATCCTTTATTCGCAAATATACTCAGGAGTACTATGGGAAAGAGGGACAGACCAGCATTGATCCGGTTGTTTTTTTCAAGCTGATGCTTATTGGATATTCT
>ENA-OQER01000092-OQER01000092.1-human-gut-metagenome-genome-assembly--contig:-NODE-92-length-46187-cov-4.355905_pt1 | contig 46187 bp, 63 predicted proteins | sample MGYA00242797_ERZ504639 | MGnify/ENA primary metagenome ERZ504639 (study PRJEB26092, sample SAMD00036306) | human gut metagenome | host: Homo sapiens | study: EMG produced TPA metagenomics assembly of... | reverse complement strand
AATCTCTACATCATCGATCAGCATGCCGCGCACGAAAAGGTACTGTTCGAGCGGATGATGAAAAATTACCGGGAAAAGAACGTCACCTCCCAGATGGTGAGTCCTCCGCTGATCGTCTCCTTAACGCCGCAGGAAGCAGATCTTGTGACCCGTTACATGGACGTTCCAGTCCTTCGGCTACGAAATTTCCCCGTTCGGCGGAAAAGACTATGCGATCAACGCCGTGCCGCACAACCTGTACGGTATTGCGACGGAGGAGCTGTTTATCGAGATTCTCGACAATCTTGAGGAGGTCCGCGAAAAGCCGCTGGAGATTTTAAAAGACCGTCTGGCGACGATGTCGTGCAAGGCCGCCGTAAAGGGCAACAATCATCTTTCCTATGCAGAGGCGGAGCAGCTCATTGCCGAGCTTTTGACGCTCGAAGATCCGTATCACTGCCCGCACGGCCGGCCGACGATCATTTCCCTCTCGAAACGGGAACTGGAAAAGAAATTTAAGAGAATTGTGTAGGTGATTTTTTTGAAAAAACCTTTGATTATCCTGACCGGTCCGACCGCTGTCGGCAAGACGAAGCTGTCGATTTCGCTTGCCAAAGCGGTGAATGGGGCCATTATCTCCGCGGATTCCATGCAGGTCTACCGCCATATGGATATCGGATCTGCCAAAATCCGCCCGGAGGAGATGTGCGGCGTTCCGCATTATCTGATCGATGTGCTCGATCCTTCCGAAGAGTTTCACGTCGTGAAGTTTGTGGAACTGGCGCATGAAGCGATGGAAAAAATATACGCCGCCGGACAGATTCCGATCGTGACGGGCGGCACCGGCTTTTATATCCAGGCGCTTTTAAAAGAAGTTGATTTTACGGAATCGCACGGTGAACTGCCGATCCGGAAACAGCTGGAAGAAAAAGCAGCAACGGAGGAAGCGCGGCAGAACTGTACCGGGAACTTCCGAGGTTGATCCTGCTTCCGCGGAGACGATTCACCCGAATAATGTAAAACGTGTAATCCGGGCGCTGGAATATTATCACGAGACAGGACAGAAGATTTCGGAGCACAACGAGGAGCAGAAGCAGAAGGAATCTCCGTACTGTTCTGCTTATTTTGTGCTGAACGACGAACGTTCGATTCTGTATGACCGCATTGACAAGCGCGTCGATCAGATGATCCGCGACGGACTGGTTGATGAAGTTTTCCGTTTGAAAAAAATGGGATACACAAGAGATCTTGTCTCCATGCAGGGACTGGGCTACAAAGAACTGTTCCCGTATCTTGCGGGCGAATGCACGCTGGAGGAAGCCGTCTATATCATCAAGCGGGACACCCGTCATTTTGCCAAACGGCAGCTGACCTGGTTCCGACGGGAAAAGGATGTGATCTGGCTGAACAAGCCGGATTTTGACTACGACGAAGAAAAAATATTATCATATATGCTGGATCGCTGGAACGAAATCGTTTCGGCCGATGCAAAGGAAGAAGGAGAACAATCATGTTGACAGAAAAAGCTGCTATGTACAGCACACTTGGCATTTCCAAAGAGGTTTTCGCATTTGGAACGAAAATTGAGGAAGAATTAAAAGAGCGTTTTGCAAAAATTGATGAAATCGCAGAATACAACCAGTTAAAGGTCATCCACGCCATGCAGGCAAGCAAGGTCAGCGAGGCATGCTTATATGGAACCACAGGATACGGATACAATGACCTGGGACGTGATACGCTGGAGCAGGTCTATGCAACGTGCTTCGGCACTGAGGATGCACTGGTACGCCCGCAGATCGCCTGCGGAACCCATGCGCTTGCAACGGCGCTTTCCGGAAATCTCCGCCCGGGCGACGAACTGCTTTCTCCTGTTGGAAAACCGTACGACACCCTTGAGGAAGTGATCGGCATCCGCCCGTCCGTCGGATCTCTTGCGGAATATGGCGTAACTTACCGCCAGGTAGATTTAAAAGAGGACGGCTCTTTCGATTACGAAGGAATCAAAAATGCCATCAACAAAAAGACAAAGATGGTGACGATTCAGAGGTCGAAAGGATATCAGACCAGACCGACGCTTTCTGTTACCCGCATCGGTGAACTGATTGCATTTATTAAAAATATCAAACCAGATGTCATCTGTATGGTCGATAACTGCTACGGCGAGTTCGTGGAGACGATCGAACCGACCAATGTCGGTGCAGATCTGATGGTCGGATCCCTGATCAAAACCCGGGCGGCGGACTGGCTCCGGCCGGCGGTTACATTGTTGGAAAGAAAAAGTACGTGGAAAATGCAGCATACCGTCTGCTCTCCCCGGGACTGGAAAAGAGGTTGGCGCAACACTCGGTGTGAACGGTTCCTTCTACCAGGGATTCTTCCTGGCACCGACCGTTACCGCAGCGGCATTAAAAGGTGCTGTCTTTGCTGCAAATGTTTATGAGAAACTGGGATTTGCCGTTGTTCCAAACGGAACCGAGAGCCGTCACGACATCATTCAGGCGGTAACGTTTGGAAAACCGGAAGGCGTCATCGCATTCTGCCAGGGTATCCAGGCAGCTGCCCCGGTCGACAGCTTCGTTTCCCTGGAACCTTGGGATATGCCAGGCTACGACAGCCCAGTTATCATGGCAGCTGGCGCTTTCGTGCAGGGCTCTTCCATTGAACTTCTGCCGATGGACCGATCAAACCGCCGTACGCTGTCTATTTTCAGGGTGGGCTTACGTGGCAGCACGCAAAATTCGGTATTCTGATGAGTCTTCAGAAACTCGTCGATGCCGGTATGGTGACATTATAATGGCAAAAAATGTGGTAATTATCGGCGGCGGCGCGAGCGGACTGATGGCGGCAATTTGGGCCTCACGTCTCGGTGCCGCGGTCACCGTTCTGGAAAAGAACGATAAACCGGGCAGAAAGCTTCTTGCGACCGGAAACGGACGGTGTAATTTTACCAATCGTTATCAGGATGCATCGTGCTACCGCACGGGAAATCAGGAGCGTGCATCACGGGTTCTCGAACAGTTTACCGAACAGGACACCGAACAGTTTTTTGAACAGCTCGGCATCCGCATCCGGAGCCGTGAAGGCTGGCTTTATCCGGCCAGCGAGCAGGCACAGTCCGTTCTTGAGCTGCTGATTTTGGAAGCCAGATTCCGAAAGGTAAAAATCAAGACACGGGAAACGGCTGTTGCAGTGGAAAAAGCCGAAAATGGTTATCTGGTGCGCACCGAAGGATGGCAGTACCCGGCTGACAGCGTCATCATCTGCTGCGGAAGCTGTGCTTCCCAGATCGCCGGTTCCGACGGAGATACACTTCGATTTGCCGATCAGCTTCAGCTCGCTTCGATTCCGTTTTTCCCGGCCCTCTGCCCGCTCCGCTGCAAAGGAAACCAGTTTTCCTCCTGGGCGGGTGTTCGGGTGCGCGCGAAGATTACGCTTCTGGTTGAAAATCAGGAGATTCTGACGGAACAGGGAGAGCTGCAGCTTACCGACTACGGTGTCTCCGGCATCCCGGTATTCCAGATTTCCCGGTTCGCTGTGCGCGCCTGCATGCAGAAAAAACGCGCTGAACTTCTCGTAGACTTCTTTCCGGAACTGACGGAATCGGAGCTTACTGCAGAATTTGTCAGACGGCAGGAAATCTGCCCGTATAAAGCGCCAAAAGAGCTTCTGATCGGCCTTCTTCCGGAAAAACTCATTCCGGTTCTGATCGGAAAGAAAAAGATTCCGGAAGAAATGGCAGGCGCCATCAAATCATATCGTTTACAGATCACCGGCCAGACCGACTTGGAAAAGCCCAGGTGTGTGCGGGCGGCATCACGCTCGACCAGCTTACGGATTCTCTGGAATCGGTACAGCACCCTGGTATTTTCTTTGCGGGAGAAGCCCTGGACGTCGACGGCGTCTGCGGCGGCTACAATCTCCAGTGGGCCTGGTCCAGCGGAAGTGCAGCCGGAAGAGCTGCAGCAGGAGAACATTCATGATTCGGATACAGCAATTAAAGCTTCCAGTCACCCACACACAGGAGGAACTGGAACAGAAAATAAGAAAAACACTGAAAATCGGAAAACACGATCTGCAGGAAATTGAGCTCTTACGCCGCTCAATTGATGCCAGAAAGAAATCCGAATTAAAATACGTTTATCAGCTTGATGTAAAAGTAAAAGATGAGAATGCCGTACTGCGGAAGGCGAAAAATAACCAGATCGTAAAAGCGGAGAAAAAGCCATATGTGTTCCCAAAATCTGGAGAACAGACTCTTGTTCACCGGCCGGTTATTATCGGAAGCGGTCCGGCAGGACTTTTTTTGTGCCTATGTTCTCGCAAAGCATGGCTACCGTCCGCTCGTTCTGGAGCGCGGCGAATCTGCAGAACAGAGAAAGAAAAGTGTCGATGCGTTCTGGAAAACCGGCGTTCTGAACCCGGAATCGAACGTACAGTTCGGAGAGGGCGGCGCCGGTACGTTTTCGGATGGAAAATTAAACACTTCGGTGAAGGATCCATCCGGCAGAAACCGTGAGGTACTCCGGATCTTCACGGAATGCGGGGCACCGGAAGAAATTCTGTACGATCAGAAACCGCACCTTGGCACCGATCAGCTCATCGGAATTGTGACAACAATGCGGAAAAAGATCGAGGCATGGGGCGGAGAAGTCCGTTTCGGAGCAAAAGTGACGGACTTTGGGATTGAAAACGGCAGACTCACTTCTGTAACCGTCAATGAAACCGAGAAGATTGCCGCGGAGACTGCAGTCCTTGCGATCGGCCACTCTGCACGCGATACCTTCTTTAAACTCTGCGAAAATAAGATCTCCATGGAAGCAAAATCCTTCGCTGTCGGCGTCCGCATTGAGCATCCGCAGAAGATGATCACGGAGGATCAGTACGGACCGGAGGCACCGGATTTCCTTGGGGCAGCACCGTATAAGCTCACCAATCAGTGTGAAAACGGAAGAGGTGTGTACTCATTCTGCATGTGTCCCGGCGGCTATGTTGTCAACGCATCCTCGGAAGCGGAACGCACCTGCGTCAACGGTATGAGTTATTCTGACCGGGAAGGTAAAAATGCGAACAGCGCTATGATTGTCACCGTAACACCGGAAGACTACCGCCCGTACCATGTAGAGGGAACGCCGGACGTACTCGATGGTGTGGCATTCCAGAGAGCGCTTGAACACGCTGCGTGGGAAGCCGGAAAAGGCAAAGTTCCGGTGCAGCTTTTTGGTGATTTCTGTGAAAACAGAGTTTCTACAGCACTTGGAGAGGTAACCCCTTCCATCTGCGGAGAATGGACTTTCGCCAATCTGCGGGAAGTTCTTCCGACGTTTATCGGAGACTCCCTTGTGGAAGGCATTCGTGCATCTGAGCGGAAAATCCACGGCTTTTCCCGTCCGGACGCGTTCTTTCCGGCGTGGAAGCGCGTACCTCGTCACCGGTCCGCATTGTAAGAAATGAAACGCTCGAAAGTCCGTCGCTTACCGGTCTTTACCCGTGCGGAGAGGGCGCAGGCTATGCGGGAGGCATCACTTCCGCAGCCATGGACGGATTAAAAACGGCAGAGGAAATTGCAAAAAAATATATGAATTTTTTCATAATTCCTATACATCTGCGGAAAGTTGTGCTAGAATGATGGGTGATTCAAACCAATGTATTCCATGAAAATTCCCGGAAGAGTGGTGGGAGGAATACATGAGAAAAAATGGATTACGAAACCTGCCGACGATGGAACAGCCATATGAAAAATGCCTGGAAAACGGCCCGGAAAGCCTTTCCGACGCGGAGCTTCTGGCTGTCATTTTACGATGTGGGGCAAGGGGAAAAACATCCCTGGAGCTCGCAAGAGAAATTCTTTCCCTTCCCGGAAAAGAGGAGGGCCTGTTAGGACTCTATCACTGTACAAGACAGGAACTTCTGCAGATCCGCGGAGTCGGGGAAGTAAAAGCGATCCAGCTCCAGTGCATCGGTGAGCTTTCCAAACGAATGGCCGCGGCCGGAGCAAGAAAAGGTCTCTGCTTTCATGATCCGGCTTCCATTGCGGATTATTACATGGAACGTCTCCGCCACGAGGATCAGGAGGTTCTTCTCTGCATGATGCTGGACACAAAAAATCAGCTTCTCGGAGAAAAGGAAATCACAAGAGGAACGGTCAATGCGACGATGATTTCGCCGCGGGAGCTTTTTCTTGCGGCACTGCAGTTCCGTGCGGTTCATATTCTGCTGGTTCACAACCATCCAAGCGGAATCCCGGAACCAAGCGGTGACGATATTACCGTGACACGGCAGATCCGGCGGGCGGGCGAAATGCTCGGCATTACCCTGCTGGATCACATTATTATCGGGGATCACTGTTATACCAGTATGCTGGAACAGGGAATCTGATCCCGAAAATCCGAGGCAGAAATGCCCAAAGGAAGGGAACAAGTTAAAGGAGCACGATGCAGATTCGAAATGTATACGGCATAGACCTTGGCACCAGTACCGTCAAAATCTATGACCTGAAGAAAGACACAATCACAAAAGAAAAAAATATGATTGCCATACGCAACCGCGAACAGGTGATTGCCGTTGGAAATTACGCATATGAAATGCACGAGAGAACGCCTTCCAATATCGAGGTAATTACCCCCATGAGCAACGGACGCATTGCGAATGTATTGATGGTAGAAGCCGTTTTGCACACGCTTCTCCACCGCTGTACGCGCCACATGGGATACCGCCCGGAGCTGTATTTTTCAGTTCCCTGCGATATGACAGAGATTGAACGGCGTTCTTATTATACGATTGCACATAAGGGAGCCTTAAAAAACTGCCGCATGTATCTTGTGGATAAACCAATCGCGGATGCGCTGGCACTTGGCATTCCGATCAACCGCACGAAGGGTTCCATGATTGTCAACATCGGAGCGCAGAGCACAGAGATTTCTGTTATCGCCAACGCGAGGGTTATTTTTTCCAGAATCATCCCGGTAGGCGGAAAACAGTTCAACGAATCGATATGCAATCTGAACCGCCGCAAAAACAATTTCCAGATTGGCTCCAAAACAGCCAAACGTGTCAAGATTGCGCTGGCGGATCTTGGAACAGACAAAAAAGAGGCGCGGAAGGTGCGCGGCGTAGATGGTGCATCCGGTCTTCCAATGGAAGGGATCATTACTTCTTCCCTCGTAAACGAAGCACTCCTTTCCGGTGTTAATGAGATCGGCGAGGAAATCAAGCATGCGCTGGAGCGTACACCGCCGCAGATCCACGATCATATCCAGAAAGAGGGTATTTACATCACCGGCGGAAGCACAAGGATTCCGAACATTGACCGCTATCTTTCGAGACAGCTCGGCTGTCCGGTGCAGCTTTCCCAGTATTATGACCTCTGTACCATCTGTGGGCTCAAGGAACTGATCACGCACGATGCGCTGCATCGCTGGGCTTACACGGTAAATAAAAAGAAGTAAATCTATCAAAAAGGACCCGCTATGAATAAGAAGAAAAAATTTCAGCTAAAAAGCAAACATCTACTTTTCATCATGACGTTCCTGTGTCTCTCCGGCATTTTAGGCAGTGCAGCAGACAAAATGCCGGTCACGCCGATCCGGGAAGCCGCAGGTTTGTGATCATCCCGTTTCAGAACGGAATTAACCAGATCGGTGCGTATTTGACAGACTGTCTGACCGGTTTCCAGAACGTCAAAAAACTGTCTGCCGAGAAAGAGGAGCTTGAACAGAAGGTCACGGATCTGACTGAGGAAAACAATCAGCTTGTACAGGAGCAGCAGGAGCTGCAGCGTCTTCAGGAGCTGTATCAGCTGGACCAGTCCTACTCGGAATATGAAAAAGTAGCAGCACAGGTCATCTCAAAGGATCCGGGCAACTGGTATGATACCTTTGTCATCAACAAAGGATCAAATGACGGGATTCAGAAAGATATGAACGTTATTGCAGACGGCGGCCTTGTTGGACTTGTTGAGGAGGTAAGTTCCAATTCCGCTACTGTCCGCTCTATCATTGATGACTCCAGTTCCGTGAGCGCCATGACAGCATCTACTCAGATACGTGTATTGTATCGGGTGATCTGCGCCTGATCAGCGACGGAAAGCTTGCCTTTTCCCAGCTGAATACAACCGACACGGTAGCTGAGGGCGAAAAGATTGTGACATCGAACATCAGTGATAAATACCTCCGCGGTATTCTGATCGGCTATGTCAGTGAAATCACCGAGGACTCCAATCACCTGACGAAAAAGGGATACATCATTCCTGTTGTGGATTTTCAACATATTCAGGAAGTTCTCGTGATCAAAGAATTAAAACAGCAGGGAGGAGAGTAAATGCGCAGAAAAATCACGCTTGCCTTTCTGATTCTGGCAGCTTTCCTGTTACAGACAACTGTATTTCAGTATTTTCAGATCGCGTCCGTAACGCCGAACCTTCTTCTGATTCTGACGTCCGCCTTTGGGCTGATGCGCGGAAAAAAAGAGGGACTGATGGTCGGATTTTTCAGCGGTCTGATGATTGATCTGTTCTACGGTAGCCTGTTTGGATTTTACGCACTGCTCTACATGTATATCGGTTATCTGAACGGCTTTTTCTGCAAAGTCTTCTATGACGATGATATTAAGGTACACATTGTACTGGTCGCTGCCAGCGATCTTGTCTACAGTCTGCTGATGTATGTGCTGCAGTTCCTGCTGCGCGTGCGCCTGCACTTTTTCGATTATCTGGCGCATATTATTCTGCCGGAAATGGTATACACGGTAGTGCTCTCCATTCTGCTTTACCGGCTTTTATTTATCATCAACCGTAAACTGACCGAAAATGAAATGGAAGGACAACAGTCGCCATGGCTAAGAAGATAAGAAAATTTTTCCGCAGACTCGGTGAAAACCGCACCCTATTGCTTGGTGTGGTTTTCCTTGCTATGTTTGCCGTCCTGATCGGAAGACTTTTTATCCTGCAGGTAGTGCATGGAGAAGAGTATGCGGATAATTTTGAACTGCAAATCACAAAAACCAGAACCCTTGAGAGTACAAGAGGAAATATTTATGACCGGAACGGAAAACTGATCGCTGGAAATAAGGTTTCCTACTCCGTAACCATCGAGGATAACGGAACGTACAACACGACAAAAGAACGTATTCTCTCTCTGAACGCAGAACTCTATCGTCTCTGTAAGCTGATTCGTGCAAACGGAGACTCGATTGACACCAGCACCTTCCCGATTGAAGTGGATGAGAACGGTGCGTTTGTTTTTACAGGTGAAGAGGGAACGACCCGCGACCGTTTCCGTGCAGACATTTATGGACAGAAGAAAATCGACGATATGACGGCAGAACAGAAGAGTTCCAGTGCCGAAACGCTGATGACATTTCTTGCCGGACCGGACGGCTTTGGCTGGATGCCTATTCTGACGATGAAAAATACGCATATTCTGCCAAAGATTTTGAAGAGTATGGTCTTCCATACCAGACAGACGAATCCGGAAATGCGGTCCTTTCTCTTTCCAATCAGGAGCGTCTGGAAATTCTGGTGATCCGCTATAAGATGAAACAGACGAATTATCAGAAGTATGTTCGCGTGACAGTTGCTTCCGGCGTCAGCAGCAATACAACTGCATCGATTGCAGAGAATGAAGATGTTCTGCAGGGTGTCAGCATTTCGGAAGATTCCGAGCGTGTATATTATGACGGAAAGTATTTTTCCTCTCTGATCGGTTATACGGGCCAGGCGTCCTCAGACGAGCTGACAGAACTGAATGAAGAGCTGAAGAGCCAGGGAAAAGAAGAAACGTATTCCACGGAATCCATCGTCGGAAAATCTGGTCTGGAACAGTATATGGAGACAATCCTTCAGGGAACCGACGGATCAGAAGAGATTATCGTTAATAACGTCGGAAAAGAGCTGGAAACGGTAGAGGGATCCCTGGTTGAGCCAAAACAGGGAAATAACGTCTATCTTTCGATTGATTATGACCTGCAGATTGCGGTATATAAAATTCTGGAACAGAGAATTGCCGGCATTCTGAAACAGTATCTGAGTGATGTAAAATCTGTTGATACCTCAACACTTGCCAATACGGATGCCGTTCCGATTCCAATTTACGATGTATACAATGCACTGATCGAAAACAGCACGATTGATATTTCCCATTTCTCGGCGGCGGATTCCACGGAGCGTGAGCAGCGGATCTATGCACTGTTCCAGCAGAAGCTCCAGCAGGTGCTTGCCGAGATTACGCAGGAACTGACCGTTGAAACAGCAACCGTTTACAACGACCTCAGCGATGAAATGCAGGAATATGAGACCTTCATCGTGGATAAGCTGCTTTCCAGTACGATGGGTATTCTTTCTTCAACAGCAATTGATGAGAGAGACGCCACCTATCAGGCATGGAATGACGGAACGATTTCTCTTCGTGATTATCTGACGTATGCGGCAAGCCAGAACTGGATTGATGTCTCAGCACTGACGCAGGATGATGCCTACCTGGATTCTCAGGAGGTTTATCAGAAGCTGACGGAGGTTATTCTGGACCGTCTGGCAAACAATACAACATTTGCAAAAAAGATGTATCACTATATGCTGCTGCAGGATATGCTCGATGGCTATGATATCTGCAATCTGATGTATGATCAGAACCTTCTGACGAAAGAGGATGACGATTATGCCGCTTATGTTGCAGGAAATATGACACCGTTCCAGCTTCTGTCCGATAAAATCGCCAAACTGGAAATCACCCCGGCACAGCTTGCACTCGATCCGTGTTCCGGTTCTGCTGTCATTACGGACCCGAATACCGGTGCTATTTTAGCCTGTGTTTCCTATCCTGGCTACGACAACAACCGCCTGGCAAACCAGATGGATACTGCATACTGGGCAAAATTGAATACCGATGAATCCAGCCCGCTGTACAACAAAGCAACCCAGCAGAAGACGGCTCCTGGTTCCACCTTTAAACCGCTGATGGCGGTTGCCGGATTAAGCGAAGGCATAATTACTCCGACCAGTACCATCAACTGCAACGGTCTGTTCGGGGAAGGACTTGTCAACGAATCTGACTATGTCCACTGCCATCAGTTGAGCGGCCACGGAGATCTGAACATTGTCGGTGCCATCCAGAACTCCTGCAACGTGTTCTTCTGTACGCTTGGATATCGTCTGGGACTCGATGAGAACGGCACCTTTACACAGAAGCGCTCTCTGGAAATGATCCAGAAATATGCCGATATGTTTAAGCTGGATGAAAAGACTGGAATCGAAATTTCGGAAACCGATCCGAATGTAACCGATTCCCTCCCGATCCTTCCTCGATTGGTCAGGGTACCAACAACTATACGACGACACAGCTTGCACGCTATGTCACAACGATTGCAAATTCCGGTACGGTTTATAATCTTTCCCTTCTGCAGAAAGCAACGGATTCGGATGGCAATGACATCGATATGGGCGCAGATTTCGGCCCGACGGTAAATTCAGAAATGGATGTTGATTCCAGCATCTGGGATCTGGTACACGAAGGCATGCGAAAAGTAATCAGCGTATCCAATGCGACCATTTTCCCGGAATCCTGGCCGGTAGAGCTTTCCGGAAAAACCGGTACCGCGCAGGAAGACCGTACACGTGCAAACCATGGACTGTTTATCGGCTTCTCTCACTATGAGAGCAGAGACGATATTGCTCTTGCCGTCCGCATTCCGTTTGGATATTCTTCTATGAACGCAGAGTTGGTAGCTAAGGATATCTTAGATTATTACTATGGCCTCTCAGACGATATTCTGTCCGGTCAGGCAAACTCCAACGGTGTTGCAAGCGTGAGAGCAGACTAAGGAATTTTCCGGCAGAAACGAAGCCTGGGAAGAAAGCTGCAAAAGAGAAAGGATGCGTTTTTAAACAAAGGTTTGGACGCATCCTGCGGCATGAAAATGCAGAACAGTTTTCAACAAGGAGGTTCCAGATGAGTGAAGTCATTGTAATTACATCAGGAAAAGGCGGCGTCGGAAAGACGACAACCGCAGCAAATATCGGAATCGGGCTGGCACAGCTTGGAAAGAAAGTTGTGATGGTAGATACCGACATCGGTCTTCGAAACCTGGATGTCGTGCTCGGCCTTGAAAACAGGATTGTCTACAATCTTGTGGATGTTGTGGAGGGCAACTGCCGGATGAAGCAGGCGCTAATCCGCGACAAACGGTACGAGCAGCTCTACCTTCTCCCGTCTGCCCAGACGAGGGACAAGACAAGCGTAACGCCCGAGCAGATGAAAAAACTCTGCGATGAATTAAAACAGAGCTTTGATTTTGTTCTTCTTGACTGTCCGGCAGGCATTGAGCAGGGATTTGCAAATGCAGTTGCCGGTGCCAATAAGGCAATTGTTGTGACTACGCCGGAGGTTTCGGCCATCCGGGACGCGGACCGCATCATCGGCCTTCTGGAGGCGCAGGATCTGAGGGATATCTCTCTTGTCATCAATCGTATCCGGCCGGATATGGTAAAACGCGGTGAAATGATGTCGGTGGATGATGTACAGGAAATTCTTGCTGTTCCGCTGCTCGGCATTCTGCCCGATGATGAGCAGGTAGTAATCGCCACCAACCAGGGCGAAGCGATCGCTGGAAGCGGTTCCAAGGCAGGAGAAGCCTTTACGAATATCAGCCACAGGATCCTCGGGGAGAGTGTTCCCTACTTGGATCTTGACAGCAAAAAGGGATTTTTCCGCCGCGTATTCGGGCGATAGGAGGGAACTGGTATGGGTTTATTTTCAGGCAGAAAGCCGCACTCCGGCCTCGTTGCAAAAGAACGTCTGTCCAATCTTTTAATGGCAGAACGTCTGAACTGTTCTCCGGCATCGCTTCAGATGCTGAAAAATGATCTTTCTGCTGCTGCAGGAAAATACCTTACCGTTGAGGCGGATGAAATTTCCGTCACCATTACACAAACAACCCCTGTCATACTGACAGCGAAAATACCATTGAAAAGAAACGAGGAGTATCATGTTAAGACGATATAAGCTGAAAAATTATAATTTCCGGCTGGTCATTCTTCTGATTGCCATCAGCATTATTGGTGTGCTTCTGATCGGAAGTGCAGACAGTGCAGACCAGAAAAAACAGGCCATCGGAGTCGTATTGGGCGTAGTCATCATGATTATTGTCTCTTTGCTTGACTATAGCTGGCTTCTGAATTTTTACTGGGTTCTTTACATCGGAAATCTGATGATGCTTGGCGTTCTTTATCTCGGCGGTTCTACCGCAAAAAACACGTTTGGTGCGACCCGTTGGATTCAGATCGGAAGCTTTCAGTTTCAGCCGACCGAGCTGTCAAAAATCTTTCTGATCATGTTTTTTGCGATGTTTCTGATGAAGCATGAAGAAGATCTGAATACGGCGAAAACCATTTTTACCGCGATCGGGCTTCTGATTCCGCCGCTCGTTATGATTTACCGTCAGCCGGATTTGAAAAATACGATTACGGTCATGGTTCTGTTCTGCTTTATGATGTATGTGGCGGGCTTAAGCTACAAAGTTATCGCCGTTGTTCTGGTTTCCGGTTCAGCACTGGTACTTGCGCTTCTGCTTGTCATTACGCAGGTGAATTTCCAGCTTCCGGCGGCTCTTGACAAGACGATTGGTTATCAGCTTGGGCGAATTCAGGACTGGTTAAGCGATGATGCCGACAACGCCGACGGCCGTCTCCAGCAGCAGAATTCCATTACAGCCATCGGTTCCGGAAAGCTGACCGGAAAAGGACTCAACAACAATAAAGTTTCTTCCGCAAATAAGGGAAATTTCGTTTCCCAGAACCATAATGACTTTATTTTTGCAGTGGCAGGAGAGGAACTTGGTTTCTTTGGATGCTGCGGAATCATCCTGCTCCTGTTCCTGATTCTCGTCGAATGCATCCGGACTTCCCGGAAAGCAAAAGATCTGTCAGGAACGTTGATCTGCTGCGGTATGGCAGGACTCATTGCCTTTCAGAGCTTTCTGAATATCAGTGTTGCAACCGGAATCCTGCCGAACACCGGTACACCGCTTCCGTTCGTCAGCTATGGACTGACTCCCTTGTAACACTTTACATCGGAATGGGGCTTGTCCTGAATGTCGGACTGCAGAACCGGGATTTTGTAACCAGAAACTATGAATTACTAAGGAGGAAAACCATCAATGAACATCGGATTGATCGCGCATGATGCAAAAAAAACGCTGCTTCAGAACTTGTGTATCGCCTACCGCTCGGTACTTGCCAAGCATACTCTTTACGCAACCGGAACTTCCGGCCGTCTGGTAGAAGAGGCAACCGGACTTACGTCCGCAAATATCTGGCTGGACACGTTGGAGGCGTTCAGCAGATGGGTTCTCAGATTGAACAGAATGATCTGGATCTTGTGATTTTCCTGCGGGATCCGGAACAGCCGAAACAGCATGAGCCGGATGTCCATCGGATTATCCGTCTCTGCGACGTACACAGCATTCCGCTTGCCACCAATCTTGCAACGGCAGAAATGCTGATCAAATCATTAGACAGAGGAGAAATGGACTGGCGTGAAATCTACCGGAGAAACGACTAATACTACAGAAAAAGAACAGAAACTGCCTGTAACGGAGAAAAACGGGACTGCTCCGGAAAAAACCGAACATATTTTAAACCGCCTGATCATCGGCGCGGGTGTCTGTGTTGCTGTTATTGCGGTTCTGATCGGTGTGAAACTGTACCGTCAGGACCGCCAGATGGACATTACAGAGCCGTTTGCGCGAAGTATGGTGCTCGCCTCCGATCCGCTTTCGGCAGAAAAACGGTTTCAGGCTGAAACGCTCTCTGCCGATCTCTGTGTCGGTGAGACGAGCGTACCGCTGAATGATATCTCGTTTTCTTCACAGGTAAAGGCCGGACTGTTAGATCTGCATCACAAAAAAGTATTGTTCGCGCAGAATATGTATGATCAGGTCTACCCAGCCAGCATCACGAAGATCATGACGGCTCTCCTTGCCATGGAATACAACCAGCCGGATACGCAGGTAACGATCACGGAAAAGGATCTTGCGCTGGAAGATGGATCCCAGATGAGTGGACTGGCCGTGGGCGATACGGTAACGATGGATCAGCTTTTCCATGCATTGTTGATTTATTCTGCCAACGATGCTGCTATGGCGATTGCCCGCCAGGTAGGCGGAAGTGTAGAGAATTTCGTTCAGATGATGAACGATAAGGCAGCTTCCCTTGCCATGACCGGTACGCATTTTGCAAACCCGCACGGTCTTCACAATGAGAATCATTACACTACTGCATATGATGTTTATCTGATGCTGTATGCTGCCTATCAGCATACGGAATTCCAGAATACGATGTCAATGTCTTCCTACACGCTGAACATGACGCATGCGGACGGTACGGCGGGAACGATCTATTTAAGCTCCACGGACAAATATCTGACCGGAGAGAAAAACGCACCGGAAAATGTGACGGTGCTCGGCGGAAAAACCGGAACGACCGATGAGGCCGGTTCCTGCCTGGCACTGGTATCCCAGAATGCATACGGAGAACCGTTTATCTCTGTCATTCTTCATGCATCAACAAAAGTGGAACTGTACGAGGACATGAACACTCTTCTTTCCAATATCAACTCCTGACGTAATCTTTTTGCAATCCCCCGGACGGCGTTTTTTCTGCCTATCCGGGAGATTGTCGTATCCGTTTAGAAAAACAGAGCTCCTTTCCCTGCAAATTAGAAGATTTTTCAGAATTTTTTCATTTTACCATTGAAAACGTTGGTGAATTGTACTATAATTAAACCATGAACTTAAAGGTTTTTGGTGAAAATATCTTATTCTAATCTAAGGAGGAAACTGCTATGGTTCAATTAATTGTAGGCAAGAAGGGAAAAGGCAAAACAAAACAGCTGTTAGACAAAGTAAATGCAGAGGTAAAAACCGCAAACGGAAATATCGTGTATATTGACAAGAGCACAAAGCACATGTTTGAATTAAACAACAAAGTACGTCTGATTTCCGCAACCGACTATCCTCTGAAAAACAGTGATGAATTTATCGGATTTATCTGCGGTATCGTTTCTCAGGACCACGATCTCGCAAGCGTTTATCTCGACAGCTTCCTGAAAGTAGCAAAACTGGAAGGAGAGGACATCACAGATTGTGTTGAACAGCTGGAAGGCATTGGCAAGCAGTATAACATTACCTTCGTATTAAGTGTCTCCATGGATAAAGAAGAGCTTCCGGAAGGCATGCAGGATAAGATTATCGTTGCACTGTAACCAAAACTGTATTATAATAATTGCATAGCGACAAAACCAAAGGACGGCGCTTACGGCACCGTCCTTTTAGCGCATGGATTAAACAATAAAAGGAGCATACATTTTGTCTAAGCAGAAAAAGAACAGCCGCCGGCATTCGAGAATCCGTTTCCCTTTTCCGGCGTTGAATATTGGAAATATCATCTTTGGAGCCTTTTTTTCTATATGGCAGTTTCACTTTTCTTTTACCTGACCGCCGATCATATCAAATCTTTTCAGGTTGTGCAGGGAACTTTATCCCGGAATGATACCTATACCGCATTCGCCATGCGGACAGAGAGCGTGCAGCTTTCCTCCGGCAGCGGATATGTTCAGTTCTATACCCCAAATGCATCGAAAATCAGCCGCGGAAGCGCTGTTTATGGGATTTCCGCAACAGAAAATGCCGATACCTCTGGTATTGCGGCAGATGCGGCAACGAGAACGTCGCTTCGTTCCTCGCTCGCACGTTTTTCTTCTGATTATGATTCCAGTTCCTTTTCCGGCATTTATCAGCTGAAAACAGAACTTTCCGCAAAGCTGCTTGCCGCTGCCGCTGAAAACGGAGATTCCTCATCACAGACGATATTTTATGCAGATCAGGACGGTGTTGTCGTCTACGGCAGTGATGGATATGAAAGCTATACGGAGGACAGCCTTACGCCGGAGCTTTTCTCTACGAAAGCCTCTGTGGTTTCCTTTGATTCCGGCGCGCAGACGGAGCCTGGAAATGCAGTATACCGTCTGGTGACAGATGAGCAGTGGGAAATTGCCGTTCCGGTGACGAATAAGCAGGTCGTTACACTTTCCAATTTCAGTACGATAAAAGTTAAATTTCTGAAAGACGGAAAAACACAGACGGGAACACTGAATCTAAAGTCCATTAACGATCAGAACTATGCTGTCATTTCGTTTACAAGCGGGATGATCCGTTATGCGGAAGACCGTTTTCTTTCAATAGAGCTGGTCACAAACACTGGAAGCGGACTGAAAATTCCAAATACTGCCATCACGGAAAAAGATTTCTATAAAATCCCGGCGCAGATGCTCGTACAGGGCGGAGACAGCAATTCTTCCGGTTTCCTGCGGGAAAAGACCGATAAAAAAGGAAATGTCATGCTGGATGATAACGGACAGCCGGTGACAGAATTTGTAAACGCCACGATCTATGAGCAGGTCAATGATGAAAATGATAATCCGGTCGAATATTACGTCGACATGGCCGCTTTTAATGATGGAGATATACTTCGTGCACAGGATTCCGCCACAACGTATCAGATTGGAGAAACGGTTCCGCTGCAGGGTGTTTACTGCATCAACAAAGGATATGCTGTATTCCGCAAAATTCAGATCATCGATCAGAATGCGGAGTATTCTATCATAAAAAAACAAACGCAATACGGCATTTCGCAGTATGATTATATTGTGGAAAATGCATCCACCGTCAGTGAAGAAGATATTGTGCATTAAATACTGGAGGTTAGAAAGATATGCTGAAAGAGAACTATGAAGAAGTCCAGAAGAAAATTACAGAAGCCTGCAAAAGAGCCGGACGGAACCGGGAGGAAGTTACCCTGATTGCGGTCAGCAAGACAAAACCGGTCGAAATGCTTTCCGAAATCTATGATCTTGGCGAACGCAATTTCGGTGAAAACAAAGTGCAGGAGCTGACAGAAAAAGAGGAAGTGCTGCCAAAGGATATCCACTGGCACATGATCGGTCATCTGCAGCGGAATAAAGTAAAATACATTGCAGGAAAAGTTGCCCTGATTCATTCTGTCGATTCTCTTCGTCTGGCAAAAACGATCAGTGAGGAAGCGGTAAAGCACAACTGCGAAATCCCGATCCTGATCGAGGTAAACGTTGCCGGCGAGGAAAGCAAGTTTGGTGTCTCCGTAGAAGAAACACTTCCATTGATTGAAGAAATCGCAAAACTTCCGGCAATTCATGTGGAGGGACTTATGACCATTGCACCGTATGTGGAAGATCCAGAAGAAAATCGTCCGGTTTTTCGCAAATTAAAGGAATTAAGTGTTGACATTGCCGCCAAAAACATTAATAATGTACGTATGGCCATTTTGAGCATGGGCATGACCGGCGATTACGAAGTAGCAGTAGAAGAAGGCGCCACTTTAGTACGGGTTGGAACCGGAGTCTTTGGCGAACGGGATTACAGTAAAAGATAACAGGAAGCCTTTCCAAGAAGAGTGACCCCGCGCATTCTGCACGGCTGTCTGGCCAAATGCCACAGGACTAAAAATAGGAGAGTATAAGAATGAGTGTTTTAGACAAATTTCTGGATGCCATCCGGCTGAACGACGATTACGAGGAAGAGGATGCTGATTCGGATAGCTTCTTCGATGAAGAAGACGATGATATAGAAGAAAAACCAAAGAAACGTTTCTTCCGTAAACTGGAGAACGAGGATGAGGACGAAGAGGAAGAGCTGCAGGCGAAACCGGTTCACACTGCACCGCGTAAACAGCCGGCGCCAAAGACCACCGCTTCAAGCCAGGCTGCTGCTGCACGAGCTCCAAAGCCAGCTGCTCCGGTTTCCCCGAAAGTTACTCCAATGAGAAAGAAAGCAGGTGCATTAAATATGGAAGTATGCGTCATCAAACCGGCTTCCATGGAGGATACCCGTGAAATCGCGGATACGCTTCTGGCCGGATGTACCGTTGTCCTTAACTTAGAAGGCATTGATGTGGATATTGCCCAGAGAATCATTGATTTCTGCTGTGTGCATGCTACTGCATGAGCGGAAGTCTGCAGAAAGTTTCCAGCTATATTTTCATCCTGACACCGTCCAGCGTAGAAATTTCCGGCGACATCCAGGATATCTTAAGCGGAGCTTTTGATCTTCCAAATATCCGTACCGATTATTAAAGAAAATTATCTTTGCAGTAAATTAAAATGGATCCACTGGATCAATTATTGATTTACTTAGTAACAAAGGAAAAGCATCAGATGCAGGATTCTGATGCTTTTTTCATGAAAGAACATACAGGAGGCATAAATTATGAAAACACTTACCGTTAAAAGAGAAGGCACATCTACTGAATTTTCTTATGAAATTGTCTGGGACGGCAGCTACGAACGCCTCGCCGGCTGTGTGGAGAACTTAAAACTCCCTGCAAAAAAAGGCCTGCATTGTCACAGACAGCACGGTTTCAGAACTGTATCTGGAAGAGGTAAAAAATGCACTGTCCCCGCTGTTTGAGACCGTAACCGCATTTGTTTTCCCGGCTGGTGAAGCAAGCAAAAATCTGGGTACCGTCAAAGATCTGTACACGCATCTGATTGAAAACCACTTTGAGAGAAAAGACATTTTATTCGCACTCGGCGGCGGTGTCGTTGGGGATCTGACCGGCTATGCGGCGGCAACGTATCTGCGCGGCATTGATTTCATCCAGCTTCCGACGACACTGCTTGCACAGGTAGATTCCAGCGTTGGAGGAAAAACGGGCGTCGATTTCGACCAGTACAAAAATATGGTCGGTGCATTCCATCATCCACGTCTTGTCTATATGAACATGGCAACCTTAAAATCCCTGAACGGCGAACAGTTTGCCTGCGGTATGGGAGAAGTCCTGAAAACAGGTCTGATCCGCGATGAAAAATTCTACATCTGGACCATCAATCACATGTCTGAGATCGAAGAGCGGATTGAGCCGGTATTAACGAAAATGATCCAGAAATGCTGCGATATCAAACGCCAGGTTGTAGAAAATGACCCAACAGAACAGGGAGAGCGTGCCGTTTTAAATCTTGGCCATACGATCGGTCATGCCATTGAAAAGCTCAAAAACTTCGAACTGCTCCATGGCCAGTGCGTTGCACTTGGAACCGTTGCTGCTGCCTATATTTCCTACAAGAGAAGTTATCTCTCCGATGAAGAGTTTTACGAGATTCGTGATATGAACGTCGGTTTCTATCTGCCAATCACCGTGGACGGCCTGAAATCGGAAGATATTCTGGCTGCAACAAAATCGGACAAGAAAATGGAACAGGGTACGATCAAATTCATCCTTCTGGAGTCTGTCGGCCATGCTGTGGTGGACCGCACGGTTACAGATGAAGAAATGCTGGAAGCTATTAATTCTATTAATGGAGATCTGATCGATGAAGAGTAAAAAACTTTCTCCGCTGGCCGTTTATCTGGTTTGCGCGGCAGCGATTGTCCTTCTGCTTGCAGCAGATCAGTATACAAAATCACTGGCAGTGCAGTATCTGAAGGATCAGCCGTCGATCGAGCTCATTCCAGGGGTTTTGGAGCTGTTTTATCTGGAAAACCGCGGTATGGCATTCGGACTTCTGCAGGATCAGTACTGGCTGTTTGCTATGATGACGGTATTGTTTCTGATCGTCATGGTGATTGTCTTTTACAAGCTTCCAAAGACACGCCGCTTTTTACCGCTTTTTGCCGTGCTGACTGTTCTGACGGCTGGTGCGGTCGGAAATTTTTACGATCGTTTTCTGAATCACTATGTCGTTGATTTCATCTACGTTTCGCTGATCAACTTTCCGGTTTTTAACGTAGCTGATATTTATGTCACCGTATCGGTCGCTGTCTTTTTACTGCTGTATCTGTTGTACTACAAGGACGAAGACTTCGCATTTCTGCATAAAAACGCCAAAAAGGAGGAGTCCGATGGCTGAAGAAGAACGGATTTTGGAAGTTACACCGGATTTTGACGGAAAACGAATTGATCAGTGCCTGACCGCATCTTTTTCGGACTGTTCCCGTTCTTTTCTGCAGAAGCTTTTAAAAGACGGAAAGGTTTCGATCAACGGAAAAACGCAGAAAGCAAGCAGTAAGGTTGCCGCCGGTGATGCCGTTCTGGTGCTTCTGCCGGAACCGGAAGAACTGAACGTGGAGCCAGAAAACATTCCGCTTGATATTCTGTACGAGGATGATGATCTTCTGGTCGTCAATAAGCCAAAGGGGATGGTCGTACATCCGGCGGCAGGCCACAGCAGCGGAACACTGGTCAATGCGGTTCTGTATCACTGCCGCGGAAATCTCTCCGGCATCAACGGCGTTCTGCGCCCCGGAATCGTCCACAGAATCGATATGGACACAACGGGTGCCCTGGTTATCTGTAAGAGCGATTTCGCCCACCAGAGCCTCGCAGAACAGCTCTCTGTACATTCCATTACCCGAAAGTACCGGGCAATTGTCCATGGGAATCTGAAAGAGGACGAGGGAACCGTGCGCGGTGCAATCGGCCGCCATCCGACAGACCGGAAAAAGATGGCGATTAATGAACGGAACGGAAAACCGGCGGTCACACATTACCGTGTGCTGGAACGCTTTGGAAATTATACGTATATTGAATGCCAGCTGGAAACCGGCCGGACGCATCAGATTCGTGTCCATATGGCAAGTATCGGGCATCCGCTGCTTGGCGATGCGGTTTATGGCCCGAAGAAATGCCCGGTGAAAAACCTGCAGGGACAGACGCTGCATGCGATGGTACTTGGATTTATCCATCCACGGACCGGTGCCTATATGGAGTTTGAGGCGCCGCTTCCGGAATATTTTTCCAATCTGTTGCTGCAGTTTCGAAAAAATGTCTGAAACTGCTTAAAAAGAATGATATTTCAAAAAGTATATAGTTAATTTGTATAAGTTTTATCAAAATGTTCTGTACTTTCTGTGAATTCTGTAGTATACTAGATGTAACGAAAAAACGCGAGTTACTACATCTGTGAAAGCAGATTATTGTGACGGAATGGAAAGGAGCGGATTATATGAAAACTATCATAACGATTGGACGTCAGTACGGAAGCGCCGGACATTCCATTGGTAAGATTTTAGCGGATGACCTGGGAATCAAGTACTATGACAAAGAGCTGCTGGAGAGAGCAGCAAAGGACAGCGGATTATGCCAGGAATTGTTCGAAAACCACGATGAAAAACCAACCAACAGCTTTTTATACTCTCTGGTTATGGACAGTTACTCCTTCGGCTATGGATCTACCATGATGGATATGCCGCTGAACCAGAAGGTATTTCTGGCGCAGTTTGATGCCATCAAGAAGATTTCGCAGGACGGTCCGTGTGTCATCGTAGGCCGCTGTGCAGATTATGCACTGGAGGAAAATCCGAACGTGCTGAGCATCTTTATTAAAGCAGATATGCAGGATCGCATCCGCCGTATCGCAAAGCTGTATGATCTTTCTGATGCAAAAGCAAAAGACAAGATCACAAGATCGACAAACAGCGTGCAAGCTACTACAATTACTACACCAGCAAACGCTGGGGCGAGGTAGACAGCTACGACCTGTGCCTGAACAGCAGTGTATTCGGTATCGATGGAACCGTAGATATGATCAAACAGGCAATTGAAGTTAAAGAAGCGGGAATCCGCAAGATTTTCAGCATCTGATCAAAACAGAACATAGGAGAAACGACCCTCTCTTAAAAATAAGAGGAGGGTCATTTTATGAAAGGATTTTAAAGATGAGAATTGTTATACAACGTGTAAAAAGAGCAAGTGTTTCGGTGGAAGAGAAGGTTGTTGGATCGATTCAGAAAGGTTTTCTGGTTCTGATTCGGTGTCGGCCAGGGGGACGATGAAGCAACAGCAGACAAGTATATGAAAAAACTGCTGGGACTGCGTATTTTGAAGATGAAAATGGAAAGACGAACAAGTCCCTGGCAGATGTGGATGGACAGCTTCTGATGGTTTCACAGTTTACCCTGTATGCCAACTGTAAAAAAGGAAACCGTCCAAGCTTCACGGAAGCAGGCGAGCCGCACAGAGCAGAAGAACTGTATGAATATATGGTCGCGAAAGCACGGGAACAGGTTCCTGTTGTCGAAACGGGAGTGTTCGGGGCTGAGATGGAAGTATCACTGGTGAATGATGGGCCGTTTACGGTGATCTTAGAGGATCTGTAAATAAAATTTTTTTGTTTGCCGAATCGGTAAAACAGAACGTGGTTTGCGCGATCTGTGAAACCTGTTTTTGTCTAGAGATAATGTACCATCATCGTACTGAATTGTTTGTATTTATATAGTTTACATAAAATAATTATGTGAACTTGTGAAGAGGAGAAAATCTTTTATGCCGCAATTTGACTATCAGCAGCTGTGTCACTTTGTCCTTCCGGAACAGGGGGGACTGTCGGTGGAAACAATTCTAAAACGTTTCTGCACCTGACACCACGTGAAATCCGCCATGCCAAATATATTCCGGATGGAATTCAGAAAAACGGTGTTTCCTGCCGCACAAATGCAGTCGTCCAGACTGGAGATACGATCACTTTTCGATATGAGCAGAAGTGTCCCCACCTTTCCGAAGATCAGGTTCTGCCGGTATCAGGTGATTCTGCCGGCGTACGGATTCTCTATGAGGACAGTGATCTCTGTGTCGCAGACAAGCCATCCGGTATGGTCTGCCACGCTTCCCACGGCCATTATTCCGATTCCCTGACACATGCTGCCGCATCCCTGTTAAAAACACCGACAGCGCCTTCTGAACTCCGCTGCATCGGCCGTCTTGACAAAGATACATCGGGTCTGGTACTATTTGCAAAGAATCAGCTGGCTGCTGCCAGACTGTCCCGGCAGCGGGAGAGCGGCGCGCTGAAAAAAGAATACCTGGCTCTGGTACACCATCCTTTTCCGAAGAAACGCAAAAAGAAACCATTCGTCTTTCCATGGAGCAAATTCCAGGAGATGACCCTGATTCTTCGATCCGTCTGGGAAACGTATCACTAAAATGCGTATCTGTAAAGAAGGGAACGGCCTGTGGGCTACTACACACTACGAGGCTGTCCTTCAGGATCCTTTCTGGGCCGTCGTGTGCTGCCGTCTGGAAACCGGCCGCACGCATCAGATCCGCCTTCACATGGCATCTATTGGACATCCACTTTTCGGAGATCCGCTCTATGGAGTCCGCGACGGCGGTACCCGTGCCGCGCTCCATGCCTGGAAACTGCACTTTCTGCAGCCGATGACAGGAGAACCAATTGATCTGGAAAATATTCGAACGCACATGTTCGATTAAATATATTTGAAGTATAAGGAGAACATTTTATGGAAGAACAGAAAGAACACAAACGCCGCGTCCGCTACAAAGGCACACATCCGCGGAATTACAATGAGAAATACAAAGAACTGAATCCGGAGAAATATCAGGGTACCATTGAGCATGTGATCCAAAAGGGAAGCACACCGGCCGGCATGCATATCCCGATTCTCGTAGATGAAATCCTCGATTTTCTCAAGATCGAGCCGGGACAGAACGGACTTGATGCAACACTCGGATACGGCGGCCACAGCTCCCATATGCTTGCATGCCTGCAGGGAAAAGGGCATCTCTGTGCGCTGGATGTCGATCCGATCGAGATGGCAAAAACAAAAGAACGACTGGCCGCGCAGGGGTACGGCCCTGAGATTTTAACGATTCTTCATCAGAATTTTGCCAATATTGATCAGGTTGCTGCCAAATACGGCCCCTTTGACTTCATTCTGGCGGATCTTGGTGTTTCCTCCATGCAGATTGATAATCCGGAGCGCGGCTTTTCCTACAAATATGATGGACCGCTGGATCTTCGCCTGAATCCGGAGGCAGGAATTTCCGCGGCCGAGCGTCTGCGCACGGTTGCACGCGATGAACTGGAAGGCATGCTCATTGAAAATGCCGATGAACCGTATGCAAAAGAAATTTCCCAGGCTGTTACGCGGGCACTTCGGAAAGGAAAGAAAATTGACACTACGTTTGCACTGCGTGATCTGATCGCTGAAGCACTGGATTTTCTTCCGAAAAACGAGAAAAAAGAAGCCATCAAAAAATCCTGCGCCCGCACCTTCCAGGCACTGCGGATCGATGTAAACAACGAATATGAGGTTTTGGAAGCGTTCATGGAAAAACTCCCGGATGCTCTTGCTCCGGGCGGCAGAGCGGCAATTCTGACGTTCCATTCCGGCGAAGACCGGCTTGTGAAAAAGTCCATGAAGGGACTGTATCAGATCGGTATTTATTCCGAATATTCAAAAGAAGTCATTCGTCCTTCCAAAGAAGAATGCATCCGCAACAGCCGTGCAAGTTCAACGAAAATGCGCTGGGCAATTAAGGCGGAGTAACTTAAAAAAAAGCAGGAGAGAAGTCGTCTCCACAAAAAAGAGGAATCAACGAATGGGATATAATCCCTGTTGATTCCTCTTTTGGTTTCTGATATGTTTTTATTCCTCATGCTCCGGCATGGACTCCCGCAGCCGTACCGCTGTGGCAGCCTGACGCGCCTTGCATCGTCCATGGCAGCATAATGTTTCTTCGTCGTATTGACATCCTTATGGCCGAGAACATCCGCAACAAGATAAATATCGCCTGTTTCCTGATACAGCGTCGTACCGTACGTACTACGCAGTTTATGCGGCGTAATTTTCTTCGTTGTCGTCACCTGGGACGCATATTTCTTCACCAGATTTTCCACCGTCTTGACGTTGATCCGTTTTCTCTGCGCCGAATAGAAGAGTGCGTGTTCGTGTCCTGCCACAGGCGTAATACCTGCGCGGACTTCGATATACTTTTTCAGTGCCTCGGCAACTTCATCTCCAAAGTAGACAAACATTTCATTTCCACCTTTTCGAAGCACTTTGATGCCATTGTTTTTAAAATCGACATCCTCAATATCTAACCCGACACATTCCGACACACGGATTCCCGTGCCAAGCAGAAGAGTAATGATTGCAAAATCACGTTCCTTTGTTTTTTCATAGTAGGCCCGCTGATGATTGCTCAGCCCGTCGCCGCAGGATTCAATAAAATCGAGAAGCTCCGCAACCTCATTTGGCTCCAGACGAATAATTTCTTTTTCATGGAGCTTCGGCATATCAATAAGCAGCGTAGGATTTGTCTCAATCAGTTCCTTTTTGAAATAATAGGAATAGAACGTCCGAAGTGCCGACAATTTTCGTTTCAGGCCTTTTTCCCCGTTGGTGGTATAAGATTCCTGGGAACCGATATAAGCCTTTAAATATTCTGTGTATTCCTCAAGATCAAGTGCAGTGACCTGGTCAAGCACATCAACGGACATCTGATCCATGGGAATTTTGGCAAGTTCCGGATTTTCTTTCTGCAGATACTGAAAAAAGATCCGAAGGTCATATGCATATTTGATTCGTGTGCTGGTCGATGTCGTTGTGCTGATGCCGCGGAAAAATTCGGAAGTAAAAGAGGGAAGCGTCTTCAGAACCTCGCGGAGCTTCAGTGTATTTTCCATATCGGTTTGTTCGTGATACGTAATTTTTGATTTCATAACTGCAAATGAGCCTTTCTAAACAGAAAATCTGGGAAAATGAAAGAAGTATTTCTTCTATATAACTATTCGGGAAACGCAGGTTTTTCGAATAGTTGAAGAGTTACTTTCAGAAATCACCGGTTTTTCCTCTGAAACCGCCGAATTTTACAGGCCGATTTCTTGTTCGTTTTTTCGCAACATTTTTTATTTTCTTCTTTTATTTTTCAGGATAAAAATCTTAATACTCCAATTACCTTTCCTACGATCTGCAGATCATTCACAAGGATCGGATCCATCTCATCGTTTTCCGGCTGCAGGCGGAAATAACCGTCTTCCTTGTAGAATGTTTTTACTGTAGCGGAATCATTGACCAGAGCGACAATTTTTTCTCCATTTTCCGCAGTTGCCTGTTGCTCCACAAGAACAAGGTCACCGTCTAAAATACCTGCATTTACCATGCTTTCGCCCTGTACCTTTAAAAGGAACGTTTCTGCGTTTGGCAGACGGTCTACCGGCATCGGGAAATATCCTTCAATATTCTCTACCGCAAGAATCGGTTCTCCGGCAGCTACTTTGCCGATCAGCGGAATCTGTGCAACCTCACTCTGGGATGCGGTGTCTTCCGATGCAATTCCCTGGATTGCACCAAGGCGGCCGGTATGGAATCCTTCATCGCAGATTTCAATGGCTCTCGGTTTTGTTGCATCTCGTTTGATATAGCCTTTCCGCTCCAGTGTTTCCAGATGTGCATGTACCGAGGATGTAGAACGAAGGGAAACCGCTTCGCAGATCTCACGCACAGACGGCGGGAATCCTCTCTGCAAAATTTCCTGTTTTAAATATTCGAGAATCTGTCTCTGTTTCTCTGTCAGTTTATTTTTGTCTCCAGCCATCGTATGTTCCTCCTGTCGTTTCGTTTTTTATATGAATTAGGGTAGTCCCCTCTTTCTATACGATATTTGCTTAAAATATACCAAATAAATTTTACCATAAATCCCACCGGAACGCAAACAAAAGTTTCGAAAATTTGTTCGTATTTCGTATTGACAAACATACGTTCTTTTATTATAATGAACATATATTCGAAAGAACAAATGTTCACGTAGCACAACTACTCTTCTATCACAAATCAAGGGGGAATTTTACATGAGTACCAATGCAAAGAAAAGAAAATCACTGAGAGAAAGACGAAAAATCCAGAGAAGAAAACTGCAGATCCGCGCCGCCGCCGCTCTCCTGTCTCTGGTTGCCGTCACATTTCTTTTAATCTTCCACTTCACGCCGCAGAATACGCAGGCAGACAGTGAGCCGAAAGCTCCAACCTACAAATACTACACCAGTATCCGCGTTTCTTCCGGCGATACACTGTGGGACATCGCCAAAGAATACCGTACAGAAGAATACTCCGATATTTCCAGTTACATTGCCGAGGTCCGTGAGATCAATCACCTGAGTTCCAACCAGATCACGGACGGTATGTATCTCTGCATTCCGTATTACTCCGAGGAGTATAAATCATGAAATTCAAGAAATACTTTACATAATTCGGTTATGTAAACAAAGCAAAAAATAGCTTCCAAAATGCACGGAACCTTCTAAAACAGCATGTTCGGGAAGTATGGTTTACAAAATAAAGAATGAATGTGAAAAGCAGAAACGTCCCGCAAATGAAATTTCTCATCTGCGGGACGTTTCTGCTATCTTATGCTTTTTTTAATCCTCTTCAATATGCTCCTGTCCTTGTGCGATGATTGTCCGTACATGACCATCTGCAAGAGAGTAGAACACCGATTTTCCTTCTCGTCTGCTCTTTACCAGCTTATTCTGCTTCAGAATGCGAAGCTGGTGGGAAATTGCGGACTGTGTCATGTGCAGTGCTTCTGCCAGGTCGCAGACGCATACCTCTGCCTCAAACAGGACAAACAGGATCTGGATCCGCGTGGAATCACCAAATACCTTGAAAAGTTCTGCCAGATCGTAAAGCTCTGTTTCATCCGGCATGGTCTCATTGACAATCTTTACCAGATTTTCATGAACCTCACAGGAGTCACAGCACAGATCAGCTTCTTCCGGATTGATTTTTGCCATTTTGTGTCCTCGTCTTTCTATAGATTTTTCACAAACAGAGCACGAATTGCATTCAGAACCGCCAGAATCATAACTCCGACATCTGCGAAAATTGCCATCCACATGTTAGCGATACCGATGGCTCCCAGAAGCAGGAACAATACTTTGATACCAATTGCAAAATAAATATTCTCATAAACAATGTGAATACATTTTCTGGAAATGTGAATTGCTTTGGAAATCTTGAGCGGATCGTCGTCCATCAGAACGATATCAGCTGCTTCAATTGCTGCGTCGGAACCAAGTGCTCCCATCGCAATACCGATATCGGCACGGGACAGTACCGGTGCATCGTTGATGCCGTCACCTACGAAGGCAAGTTTTTCTTTTTCTGTCTTTGCGGCAAGCAGCTCTTCCACTTTACTTACTTTGTCACCAGGAAGCAGTTCGCTGTAAACTTCATCAATTCCAAGATCTGCAGCTACCTGATCGGCTATCCGCTTGGAGTCTCCGGTCAGCATAATCGTCTTTTTAATACCGGATTTCTGCAGCGCCTGAATCGCCTCTTTCGCATGCGGTTTGATCATATCACAGATCAGGATATGTCCGGCATACTTGCCGTCTACAGCAACATGGACGATGGTGCCGACGCTGTGGCAGTCGATATAATCAACGCCAAGGCGCTCCATCAGTTTTGCATTTCCGGCAGCGACATTTTTACCGTCTACCTTTGCTGTTACACCGTTTCCGCTGATCTCTTCGATGTCCGTGACACGGCTTCGGTCGATCAGTTTTCCATATGCTCTCTGCAGACTCTTGCTGATCGGATGGCTCGAAGCACACTCAGCAAGTGCTGCGTATTCCAGAACATCTTCCTGACTGATCGTATTGTGGTGAATACCGGCTACTTCAAAGACACCCTGTGTCATGGTACCGGTTTTATCGAATACAACGTATTTGGTCTGGGAAAGTGTTTCCAGATAGTTGGAACCTTTCACCAGGACACCTTCATGGCTTGCGCCGCCGATACCGGCGAAGAAGCTGAGCGGAATACTGATGACCAGTGCACAAGGGCAGCTGATAACCAGGAAGGTCAGCGCACGGTAAATCCATATGCTCCACTCAGGAGCGGCACTTAAAAACAGCATCCGTGCCAGCGGCGGCAGGATTGCCAGCGCCAGCGCACCGTAGCAGACGGCCGGTGTATAGTATTTCGCAAATTTGGAAATAAAGTTCTCGGATCTTGATTTCTTGGAGCTGGAGTTTTCCACAAGGTCCAGAATTTTGGATACGGTGGACTCTCCAAACTCTTTCGTTGTTTTTACTTTAATCAGACCGGACATATTGATACATCCGCTGATGACTTCGTCTCCCTCCCGGGCGTCACGCGGAACACTCTCTCCGGTCAGGGCACTGGTATTCAGTGTGGTGTTTCCTTCTTCGATCACACCATCGATCGGAATCTTTTCACCAGGCTGTACAACGATGATTGTGTCAACCTCAACTTCATCCGGATCAACCTGCTCGAGTTTTCCGTCTACCTCGATATTTGCATAATCCGGGCGGATATCCATCAGTTCGCTGATATTCCGGCGGCTCTTTCCGACAGCATAGCTCTGGAACAGTTCGCCGATCTGGTAAAACAGCATAACGGCTACGCCTCCGGATACTCGCCAAGCAGAATGGCACCGACCGTTGCAACAGCCATCAGAAAGTTTTCATCAAATACCTGTTTGTTCAGGATTCCCTTCCAGGCCTTTTTCAGGATATCGTATCCGATGACCAGATAAGGAACCATAAAGGTTGCAAATCGCACATAGCCGGTTGTCGGCAGTACCGCGCAGAGAATCAGAAGAACCGATGCAACGATGACGCGGATGAGAACCTTTTTCTGTTTCTTATTCATACATATGCCTCCTTTGTTCTTACCGCCGGATGAAAAAATCCAGCATTTCATCCCAGAGATTTACAGATCCAAATCCGCTGCTCCAGAGAGAAAATACTGGATTTTTCTCGAGCTGAACCGCAGACAGGTTTTAGAATCTATTCTGCTCCAGCTTTTTCTTCCATCCGCCGATGAAAGTTTTTTATTTTAGAGGAAGATCTCGCAGTCATCCTCAACTTTTTTGCAGTTTTTCAGAACATCCTGCATAACGCTCTTTGGATCCTGTCCGTCTTCGAACTCAACGATCATTTTGAGCATCATAAGTTTACGGTAGCATCCTTTACACCTGCTGTGTTTTTTGCAGCCTCTTCCATTTTGTTTGCACAGTTTGCGCAGTCAACATCGATCTTATACGTTTTCTTCATCGCTTTTGATCTCCTTTTTCATTTTCACTGTTCATATGAACATTTATTCATATGTTTGTTTTTATTATAGCACCAGTGATGCAATTGTCAATGGAAAACTGAAAAAATCAAAAAATCTGCCGTCGGATTTTTTTGATTCCTGCGGGCAGATAGATCTGTTATTTATTTCTCATAAAGAAACGTTATGTTCTGCTATTTTTCACTTTTCCGAATCACAATCTGTCCGAACCGTGCACATCCGTCCAGAACCTCTATTTTCAGAATGCCTTCTCCTGTAACGGTACCGAGTGTGAACCGTTCGAGTGTGTTCGGTGCTGTTTCATATGCAAAATATGGATGAACATCCGAAGTTACTTTCTCACCGGCAGGAGGCATTACCCCTTCAAAAAGAGTCTCTCCCTGAATAGCTGCCTGTACCTTAACCTCTTTGTCTGCACAATTTCCTCGTAGAAATAGACCAGCTTCGGTGTCAGCTCCTCGCGGCGCGGCGTCATGGAGATCGGCTCGTTGATACAGTCATATGCGCCGATGATCCAGCGGTCTTTGTATCTTCTCATAAACTCTTCCGTCAGAAGAAACATCCGAAATCATTCGCCATAATACCGTCCTGATTGTGCAAAAATCCCCTTACACGTTCTTTGTCATAATACCCCATACAAAAATACCACCTTTCCGCAGAAGCCTTCTGGTTCTGCGCTTTTTCTTCTATTATAAAAATTCTGGTTTTCTGTGTCAAGAAATAAATTTTTACTATTTTCAGGGAAAAAACATGATATTTTTAAAAAAATTGCTTGACAAACCGAAAAATGAGACTATAATGCAAAGTGTTCAAAAGAAAAAAGGGATCAGAAAAAAGCAATGAGCAGGACAACATTTTTCGGGTGAGCCTTTACAGAGAACCATCGGCTGGTGCGAGATGGCAGGCATCCCAAAGAACAATCCCCTGTGAGCTGTACAGACGAAACCAGAAATGGAAAGTAGTCCGGACCGGCCTCTCACCGTTAGCAGAGAAGAGATTCACCGGAAAGTGTATCATCGGGGATCTTGTCTGAGTGATCGACCAAAAGAAACAGCCGATAATTAGAAGTGGTAACGCGGAGCGTTTTTGAAAGCTTCGTCTTCTTGCATAAGTCAGGGAGACGAAGCTTTTTTTGTTTCCAAGCATACCAACACAATTGCCTTTTCCCTTTTCTTTTTCCATTTGGAATCCATGTAAACTGGAAATATCATTTTTGAACGAGGAGGAATTTTATTATGAACACGTTGGTTATTGTACTGATCGCCGCCGTATGTCTGATAGCAGGTTATACCTTCTACGGAAGCTGGCTGGCAAAGAAATGGGGCATCGATCCTAAAGCAAAAACACCTGCCGTTGCAAAAAATGACGGTCAGGATTACGTCCCTACCGATGGATGGACCGTATTCGCCCATCAGTTTTCTTCAATCGCAGGTGCAGGCCCTGTCACCGGTGCCATTCAGGCCGCTGTCTTTGGATGGGTTCCCGTCCTTTTATGGATCCTGATCGGCGGTATCTTCTTTGGTGCTGTTACCGATTTCGGTGCGCTGTATGCGAGTGTCAAAAACGAAGGAAAATCCATGGGACTTCTCATTGAGAAATACATCGGCAAAACAGGAAAAAAACTGTTTCTTCTCTTCTGCTGGCTCTTTACACTGATCGTTATCGCCGCCTTTGCAGATATGGTTGCCGGAACATTTAATGCTTACGAAACGGTTGACGGCGTCACAAAGCTTTCTGCCCAGGCAACTGTAAACGGCGCTGCCGGAAGCATCTCCCTGCTATTTATCGCTTTTGCTGTTGTCTTCGGACTGCTCCAGAAAAAAACTGCAGTGGAAAGGCTGGAAAGAAATGGTACTCGGCCTTGCCTGCACTGTTGCAGCCTTTGCAATCGGCATGAATGTACCGCTTGTAACAAGCAAAGCAACCTGGACTTATCTGGTATTTGCCTACATCTTTCTTGCCGCTGTCCTTCCGATGTGGCTTCTGATGCAGCCGCGTGACTTTATGACAACCTTTATGTTTGCCGGCATGATCCTTGGCGCTGTTGTCGGACTTGTTGTTGCACACCCGAAAATGAATCTTCCAATGTACACCGGTTTCCACAATGCGGCATCCGGAGATCTGTTCCCGATCCTGTTTGTCACCGTTGCCTGTGGTGCTGTTTCCGGATTCCACAGCCTGGTATCGTCTGGAACCTCTTCGAAAACCATTGCGAATGAAAAAGATATGCAGAAAGTCGGATACGGAGCTATGGTTCTGGAGAGCCTGCTTGCCGTCCTCGCCCTCTGCGTTGCCGGTGCTGCTGCTTCTGCAGACGGTACGGCTGCTGTCGGAACGCCATTTGCGATCTTTTCTTCCGGTGTTGCCGGATTTCTGGAAATGTTCGGCATCCCGGTATACGGAGCACAGTGCTTCATGACGATGTGTGTATCGGCGCTGGCACTTACCAGTCTTGACTCCGTTGCACGAATCGGCCGTATGTCCTTCCAGGAACTGTTCACTGTCGATGATATGGAACATGCTGCCGGATGGAGAAAGCTGCTCTGCAATAAATATTTCTCTACCATTGTTACTCTGCTCTGCGGCTACATCCTGACCCAGATCGGATATGCCAATATCTGGCCGCTGTTCGGAAGTGCAAACCAGATGCTGAGTGCACTCGTTCTGATCACGCTCTGTGTCTTCCTGAAAGTCACCGGCCGTGAAAACAGAACCCTGTTCCCGCCGCTTATCATCATGCTCTGTGTCACCTTTACCGCACTGGTAGAGCGTGTCATTGCACTTGTAAAAGCGTATGGAGCAGGAACCGCTGTCTTCCTCGTTGAGGGACTGCAGCTCATCATCGCCATTCTGCTGATGGTTCTTGGTGTCATCATTGTCATCAGCTGTGGAAAAGAACTGTTCCGGAAGAAAGCGGGACAGGAAACGAAATAATATAGATGTTTCTTCAAAGAGCTTCCTAACGTAAAACGCGTCAGACTACAACAAGTCTGACGGCGTTTTACATGCCATAGTTTTTTACGAAACAATTGCCGCCTTGGTCGCACCGATAATCGGGGAGCTGACTCCCTTCGCCCATTGCCATGCCAGTGCGGTCATACATTCAGGGCTTCCATTGTTTCCTCAATCGGAGTTTCGTAGTCAAAACGGTGAATGATATACAGATCCAGATACTCTGTTCCCAGCCGTTTCAGTGTACCGCCAATCTCTCTGTGAATGGCTTCTGCCGACAGATTGCCAAAATTTTACTCCGTATAATACTGTGCCTGCGCATTCCAAAGCTCATAGTATTTGCCGTTTGTATCCACAAATCCCCTGTTCCATAAGGTAGCATCCAGATACTTCGGGATCTCCCGGTTGACCGCCATAAAGGTTAAATGACCCCGGCTGTCCTGCTGTAAAAGTGACATCCTCCACCACCTGTAGAGGTGGGGGAGGATGTCACACTTCATGACCTTATTCCTTCTCCAGAAACATACTCTTCAACAGATGCGTTCCCGCTTCCGTCCGAAATACTTTCTGCAGAAATTTTCAATCGCCTGTTTTGAATATTCGCTCTCGCCGGCATTGACCAGAAAATCGGCTTCCAGCAGGATCTGGTAATCCATTCCCTCTACATTTGTATAGGTATGATGATGCGTAACCAGCCATGTGATGCGTTCGACATCCAGTTCTCCTGCCGGTACATCTTTGAAAAATTCTGCAACGAGCGGCGCACTTTCCTCTTCCTGATGCTTTCCGCTGGTATTTCCGTATTTTTCCCGACACAGCGGGCAGGCAATATCATGGACAACAGCTGCCATCTCCAGCGTTTCCTGTGTTTTTGGATCCAGTCCTTCCGCCTCGCCGATGTTCTTTGCAAAGGCCCATACCTTCAGAAAATGATAAATATCATGAATATTTCCCTTATAAAAATCTGTCATTTTTTCAATTGCAGCAGCAATTTTCATATCGTGTTTCCTCCTTCGCATCCTGTCTTTCTTCCCATTATATCACATGTTTCACGCATTTGAGTATCAGATTATCATCTGATCTTATCACAAAATATGCAAAAACAGGAGGCAGAACCTGCCTCCTGTAGCTTTTTAACACTATGATGTTCTTTATGCCAGCGGTTTTCCTGTCAGCATCTCATATGCCTGAAGATATTTCTCGATCGTCTTGTCTACGATTTCCTGCGGCAGAGTCCAGTCGTGGTTTCCATCGTTGGCTTTGAGCCAGTCGCGCGCGAACTGTTTGTCAAAAGATGGCTGACCATGGCCTGGTTCATAACCATCTGCAGGCCAGAAGCGGGAGCTGTCCGGAGTCAGCATCTCGTCGCCGATTACGATATTTCCGTTTTCATCAAGACCAAACTCAAATTTTGTGTCTGCAATGATAATGCCTTTGCTTAAAGCATAGTCAGCACATTTTTTATACAGAGCGATGGTGTAGTCGCGAAGCTTCTCTGCATACTCGGCTCCTTTTCCCGGGAAGTATTTTTCCAGATGGGCGATGCTCTGCTCATAAGAGATATTTTCGTCATGATCTCCGATTTCAGCCTTTGTGGACGGAGTGTAGATTGGCTCAGGAAGCTTGTCAGATTCTTTTAATCCTTCCGGAAGCTCGATGCCACATACTTTTCCTGTTTTCTGATAGCTTGCCCAGCCGCTTCCGGTAATGTAGCCGCGGACAATGCACTCGATAGGAAGCATTTCCAGCTTACGGCACATCATGCTGTTTCCGTCAAATTTCTCCTGCTGGAAAAATTCCGGCATGTCTTTTACGTCTACAGAGATCATATGATTCGGAAGGATGTCTTCTGTCAGATCGAACCAGAATTTGGACATCTGGGTCAGAACGGTACCTTTTTTTGTTACCACATTGTTCAGAATGACATCAAAACAGCTAATACGGTCGGTTGCTACCATGATCAGGCTGTCGCCGTTATCATAAATCTCGCGTACCTTACCCTCTTTGATTGGCTTTAATTCTTTCATCATGAATACCTCTTCTTTTCGTATAGGATAGTGAACGGAATTACACCCGATCCGGTGAAATTCCTTTGACACCTTTACCCTACACCACTCCTTATAAATTGTCAAGCATTTATTATTAACGCTACTAAATAAAACAGGCAAAATGATTGCTGCTCCGGTGCGCAAAAAAGTGCTTCAGGCGTGTGCAGTTCTCCTTTTGCGAAGCAAAATTTTTCATGATGGCTGCGAATGAGCAAATAAAATCGGCCGTCTGCCTTCCGAAAAATAAACAGTTGGCCGATTTCTTTCTTTTATGCGAAATGGAAACGGAACGTATAGCTGTATCTTCCCTTGCATACACGATATTCTGGGTGAATATTTTTCGTCCAGCCGGTATCTCCGCCAAGGCCTGCGTGTGCTGCATCCAGAATCAGCCAGGTTCCTGTCGTATGCTCCGGAAGTTCTTCCTCATATGCGGCTTTTCGATATTCTGCCATAGAATATGGAAGCGCACTGAAATGGAAATCATCACTGCCTACAATCTGAACGGTATGTGTTCCATCCGAAAGAATGGCAAACCGCGTGTCCTCATGGCCACCACATTCGCATGGTACTACAAACGGAACGTGCTGTTCTGCTACAGAAGATGTGTAAAATCCGGTAAAAGCTGCATCCTTTCGGTCTGCATACGTCTCCCAGGGTCCTTTTCCATACCAGGTGAGCGTATCAAACGCTGCAGGAAGGCAGAACGACTGTCCGACTCTTGCGATGGTCTCAAGGCCGCTGTTGTTTGTTACTTCGTTTTTCAGCTCCATTCCCTCACTGCCGATGCGATACAGAGTATGAGCGGTAAAGAGTACTGCGTTGTCCGGCTCAGCGGTATAGGAAGCCTGCACTTCAAGAAGCACCTGATTTTCGGCACTGACAGCCGATACTGACTGTACTTCCTTTTTCAGACGATCCAGACCTTCCGCGCGCAGATATCATCGTAATCACTCTCGTGGGTTCCTTCATCAATACCGGTTGGAGCACGGTAAAACTCATCTTTTCCTCCGGTCATAAAAGAAACGCTCTTTGCCTGATATCTGGTAAATTCTCCTGTCTTTTTATCAAAGATAATTTCGGTCTCTTCGCCGGTGATGCGAACATGATTTTCATCCTCCGATACGGTCAGTGGTTTCCCGACAATCATTTTCTCATCTGCCAGATAAACACCTGAAGTAACCGGAATCTGACGGCGGTATAGTTCTGTTCCCGCCGGTGCATAGAAGGCATCTTGGGCAAGCTCAACGTAATAATTTACATAGGCCTCGCCATGCAGTTTCGCCGGAAGCTCCGGAAGCGGAAGCGTCTCTGTTGTTCCGGGTGCCGTGTAAAATGCCGGATAGCTGCCTTTGGCAAGCATTTCGCCGTTCTGCACAATTTCATAACGCACCTTCAGATGCGAAAGATCAAGCGTATGATAGCGATTTGCCAGAACCCATACTGTTTCGCCTGTATATGGATTTTTCACCTGTTCAATCGTTACCGGGGACTGCCCGTTTCTCACCTCATATGCGCCCGGTTTATAGGAAAGGTCGGCAAAAACAACACCGTTCAGACACATATCCGGAACCGGATCGGTCACGTCCTCATCGAACGCTCCTCCGTAGCCGTATTTGATACTTCCGTCTTCTTTTTGAATCGCAATCGCCTTATCTGCAAAATCCCAGATAAATCCACCTGAAAACGCGGGTATTGTTGACATAGTCCCAAAATTCCTTGAAATTTCCGTTGCTGTTGCTCTTTGCATACGCATATTCGCACATGATGAACGGGCGGAGATCGGAATCGTCTGCCATCACATCCTCAAGCCAGCTCATCGTCGGATACATTGGGCAGATAACGTCGGAAATATTACTCTTTGGGTTGCCGGACTCATACTGAACGTATCTTGTCTTGTCGTATTCGCGGATCCAGCCGTGCATCGCGGCATGATTCGCCCCGGCACCGGATTCATTTCCAAGAGACCACAAGACGATGGAAGGATGGTTTTTATCACGCAGTACCATACGGGTTGCACGCTCCAGATAAGCGGCTGTCCACTCAGCGGATGCACTGAGCTGTCCGCCGTAACCGTGCGTCTCAAGATTTGTCTCATCGACAAGGTAAATGCCGAGCTCGTCACACAGATCATACCATTTCACGGAATTCGGATAATGCTGGTACGAACAGCGTTGAAATTCAGGCGTTTCATCACAGCAATTTCTTTTCGCATCTGCTCCTCAGAAACGGTACGTCCCGTCTCGGCGCAAAAATCGTGGCGGTCAACACCTCGGATCACAAGGCGTTTGCCATTCAGGGTCAGAACACCGCGGCTGTTGATTTCCACCTGACGGAAGCCGACCTTGCAGCTCTCGATATCAACCGTCTCATTCTCTTTGTTCTGCAGCTCGACAACGAGGGTGTAAAGTGTCGGAGTCTCTGCAGTCCAGAGTGCCGGGTTCTCTACCGGAGCAGTAACGGTTGCGATGAATTTCGGCATCAGATAGAAGCCGCACTCAGCAAACGGTCTCGAATCCATCTCGGTTACTTTGTTCTGTTCTGCATCATACAGCGTCACTTTGGCATGATACTCGCCGTACAGCGGTTTGGAGTTGTCCGGCCAGATCGTGACAGAGAGGGTAGCTTTCGTGTAATCCGGGTGTGTGAACAGTGTCTCTGCCTTATAGTCCAGGATGTGCTGCACCGGTTTCGATACGAGGCGGACATCGCGTAGATACCGGACAGATGCCAGTAATCCTGATCTTCCAGGTAAGTACCGTCACAGTAGCGCATTACCTGTACGGCGAGGGTGTTCGTTCCCTCCTGCACATATTCGGTGATGTCAAATTCCGCGTTCACTTTGCTGTCCTGGGAATACCCCACCTGTTTTCCGTTGACCCAGAGATAGAAGCAGGACTCCACACCGCCGAAATCGATGAGAAGCTGTCGGCCGATATAGTCTGTTGGAACCTCAAAGGTTCTGAAATAGCAGCCAGTCAGATTTTTCTCCGGTACGTACGGCGCATTCAGCTCGTAGGTGCCTTCGGTAATCTCGATCTCAAATGCTTCTCCGTTTGCCTCCCGTTTGAACGGATACAGCATATTGGTGTAAACCGGCTTTCCATATCCCTGCAATTCCCAGTTGGACGGCACCGGAATCGTATCCCATGCTGCGTGATCGAAATTCTCTTCATAAAATGCTTCCACCGCTTCCGGTGACGGATACATTTTGAATTTCCAGTCTCCGTTCAGATCCATTACAAAGCGGGACGCGTTCCGATTTCCGGCGAGCGCCTGCTCTACCGTCTCATACGCACCGTACGGCGTATGCATCGGATAACGATTTTTCTGCGTTATATACTGATTTTCCCAGTCTCTTGTCTGTCTCATGTTCTTGAAGCCCTCCTTGCCTTTGCTTTCGCATTTTCCGACTGCCTCTCTTCTTTTTATCCAGATTGGTGTTCCTTTTTTGCTTTCCTGTGATATAATACATCTGTGGATTTTCAAAAGATTCATGCAGTTATCTTATGATTCAGTATAAAACACTGCACGTGGATGAGAAATAGTTGATCTGGTGTTTCTTTTATCCAAAATGGGAAAGCAAAGGAGAAGTCGTATGATACCGGAATATCTGCTTGCAAAAATAGAAAAGAGCGATGTTATCTATCGCTGTATTGGAAATGAAATGAAGAACGGGATTCTGGCGTGCGGTTTTATGCGGAAAGAGACGGCGGACCGCTCGCAGTATCATTTTTCGAACGAGTATTACAGCTGTTTCGTGCTGCTGGCGCGGGAGCGGGGAATATATTGCCGAGGACGGCACCTCCTATCCGCTGCAGGCGGGAAGCCTGGTCCAGGCCTGACGTGATCCACTATCATGCCGAAGGTCCCTGCGTCATGCTGCGTCTGGCGCATTGGGCGGGCATTCGCACGGTAGCGACCATTCACGGTCTTGACTGGCAGCGTGCCAAATGGGGCAAGTTCGCCTCCGCATATCTCAAGTTCGGAGAACGTACCGCAGTGAAATGCGCGGATGAAATCATAGTGCTCAGCGAAAGCATGCGGCAGTATTTTCAAGAAAAATATGGTCGCGGTACACATTTCATTCCCAATGGCATTGAATATGGTGAGCCGGTTTCGGCGCAGGAAATTACCGAAAAATATGGTCTTCACAAGAATGACTATGTACTGTTTCTCGGGCGTATTGTTCCCGAGAAAGGCGTGCATTACCTTATCGAGGCGTTCAGCAAGCTGAATACGAACAAAAAGCTTGTCATCGCTGGAGGCGCTTCCGACTCCAACGAGTATTACCAGCATATTCAGCAGATGGCTAATCAGGATTCTCGTGTTATTTTGACCGGATTCATACAAGGGCAGGCGCTCAAAGAGCTCTATAGCAATGCTTATATTTATGTGCTCCCAAGCGATTGGAGGGCATGCCGATGAGTCTGCTGGAAGCCATGAGTTACGGTAACTGCTGCCTTACGTCCGACATTCCGGAATGTGCGGAGGTAGTGGAAGGGCACGCAGCGACATTCCAGCATGGTTCTGTTGAATCCCTGCGGAAAAAACTTCAGGAATTGCTTGAAAACGATGATCTTGTACAACGTTACAAGGCAAATGCCGCAGATTACATCGTCAGCAAATATAACTGGGATTCCGTCACCGATCAAACACTGAACCTGTATGGGGGAGAGTGAGCATGCGAATTCTCCTAGTGAACAAATATTTCTATCGCAAAGGTGGCGCGGAAACCTATTTCTTCGCATTGTCGGAAGGCTTACGTGCGCTCGGCCACGATGTCGCTTTCTTTTCCATGCAGCACCCGAATAACGAGTCAAGTTATTGGAGTAAATACTTCGTTTCCGAAAAGGATTATGTGGGGGATATTTCCGCTTTCAAGAAGGTTCAGGAAGCTTCCACACTGATTTACTCTTTTGAAGCGAGACGCAAGTTCGAGGCGTTGCTAGAGGAATTCAAGCCAGATGTGATCCACATGAACAATGTGCATCGCCAGCTGACGCTTTCGATTCTTGATGCACCGTATTTGAAGAAACATCATGTGCCGGTGGTGTATACGGCGCATGATTACATTCTGCTGTGCCGGCCTATACGATGGTGAATGGCAGGGGAGAAGTGTGTGATGCCTGCTTGGATAAACATTTCATGCATGCTGTGAAGAACGCTTGCGTGAAAGGATCCCGTGCCAAAAGCGCGCTCGCTTCCATGGAAGCAGGGTTCCTGAAACTGCATCATAGTTATGACAAAATCGATTTGATTATTGCTCCGTCTGAGTTCATGAAAAGCAAGCTTGAAGAGGGCGGCTTTGCTGGCAAAGTGGTTGCTTTACAGAATTTCCTGACCGATTCACAAATGGAAATGGCTCGTAAGGTTGCGAATACGCATAAATTCGAGGATGCTGTTGACGGAAAACGACCATACTTCCTGTTCTTCGGGCGACTTTCCAAAGAAAAAGGAATCTTGACGCTGGTTCGAGCCTTTTTGAAGGCTGCTGGGCTGACGGCTCCTTATGATTCTGCTGGAAGTGACGGTGCTGTATGCCGCGCGACCGAAAGTTCTGAAGCTGCGAACGATAAAACTATCCTTCCTTCAAATTGGGATATCCATATTGTTGGCGATGGACCAGAGCGTCTCGAGATAGAGCGTCTTGTCGCCGATGCAGGATCCGAAGCTGCTTCACGTATTCAGCTTCTGGGCTACAAATCTGGCGAAGATTTGCAACGCGAGGTTGGTAACGCCAGGTTTAGCGTGCTGAGCTCCGAATGGCGTGAGAACATGCCGTACTCTGGACTGGAATCACTTGCTGCTAAAACCCCCGTGATCGGTGCCAACATTGGTGGAATCCCTGAGTTGGTTGTTGAAGGGCGGACCGGTTTCGCGTTCAAGTCGGGCAATGTGGATGATTTGACCAAAATCTTCCTCAAAGCCTCGCTTGTGAACAAAAATAACTACCAAGCACTGCAGCAACCTGCGCCAAATACGTGAATGAGCGTTGTGAACAATCACAATACGTTCGACAACTTGAAGATTCTTACAGGAGGATTGCACGTGGCGAATAGGCATAATAGTTTGGAGCGCATTGTTCACCGTGCGTCTGAAGAAATACATGCTTCACGAATGATAGCGAAAGAAACCTCTTTCAGTGAGGGGATAAATGCATTCCGTGCGAAGCTTGACATTCAAGTGATGAACCATAACGGATATCAAGAATCCGATGCGGTTAAAGCTCGTCTGTTGCGTAAGCATGAAGCTGTACTGCGATATTTGGAGAGTCGTTTTGGCGATTATTACGCCTCCTATGACTATGATGCGCCCCTACCCCCTATTGCCTCTGATAGGAGCAATAAGATTTGGATGTGCTGGTGGCAGGGACTGGATTCCGCTCCTGAAATTGTAAAGGCATGTATGGAATCGGTTCGACGTAATGCTGGGGGACGCGAGGTAATTATTATTACGGATAAGAACGTCTCAAACTATGTAAAATTCCCTTCGTGGATTATCAAAAAGATAGATGCAGGGATAATTACTAGAACAAATCTTTCGGATTTGCTGAGATTGAGCTTGCTGGCTTCATATGGTGGAATGTGGCTTGATTCCACCTTCTATTGCGTTGGTTCGCTTGACAAAAGCCTATACAATGGTCCGATTTTCTCGATTAAGAGGCCAGATTATCTGCATGCTTCTGTTGCCGGCGGCATGTTTGCAGGCTATTCGCTGGGTTGTGATGACGATCATAGACGCGCGTTCGCTACGATTCGAGATTTTTTCCTTGAATATTGGCGAAGAATGATTTTATGGTCGATTATCTTTTGGTGGACTACTTGACTGTTCTCGCTCAGCGTCACGATCCATGGATTGCCGAAGCTTTTAATGAAATTCAGCCAAATAATCCGGACTGTGATGAGCTATTTAAAATTCTTGACCAGCCTTATGACGAGGATATGTGGAAAAGACTCTCAGCTCATACTGATTTGTTCAAGCTTACATGGAAACAAGATTTTCCTGTCGAGCATGATGAAGAAAAACATTTTATGGAATGTTGGAAGGCATAGGAGATTAATGATATGCCCATCCTTTCAGTTGTCATACCCTGTTATAACGCCTCGTCGACAATCGAAGAGTGCGTTCTGTCGGTCATGGATCAATCGTTAACTGATTTGGAAATAATTGTAGTTGATGATGGATCTACAGATGATTCTTTAGCTATTTGTCGCAGTTTATCCGAGGAAGATGACCGGATTTCCGTTTATACAAAGGAAAATGCTGGACAAGGCATTGCTCGAAATTTTGGCATGTCGCATGCAACAGGGGAATACATAGCTTTTGTTGATGCTGATGATACGTGCAATGTTGAGATGTACAGGGCATTGATTGGTTCAGCTAAAGAATTCGACGCAGATCTCGTTTTCTCGGGGTATAGAGATATTAAAGACGGGGAAGTGGTAGAAGAACATCCAACATGCGAGAAGTACTCCAAGGCGATGTTGCTATTCGACAACACATGGCCGATCTTATAGCTTCTTCTACGGGGGATGTTGGTTCGCGTTGTGTCGCGGTCTGGGATGGCATATTTAGACTATCCCTGCTAAGAAAAAATGGTATCGAATTCCCTTCGGAAAGAACTGTTTATTCCGAAGATCTTGTATTCAAGCTAAGAGCACTGGAATCGTCCAATATAGTATCTTTCCTTCCGAATAGTTATTATGAATACCATATAAGCGAATCTTCGTATTCAAAATGTGTTGATGTACATGTTATTGACAAGCTTGTCTCAATGTATAGAATGATTGAGTGCGATTTTCGGAAACGCTCGATGGATTTTGTTTCTCATCAAGAACGCATCGAGGCTGTTTGCTTCGTTCCGTTTTGCTTTGCGCAGCGCACCGTTGGATAAAGGTCGTTTGCCGTTTTTCAGAGCGGTTGTCTCAAATCAGAATCTGCGTAATTGTTTAGCTTTATTCAAGCCGAATTCTTCCTTGGATAAGCTTATATATAAAACATTTATGAAGAAAAAATATATTGTTCTATCTTTCCTATTTTTATGTTTCCAGCTGAAGGGTATTTAAAATGAAATTGGTGTCATCACGTTTCACCGCGCTATCAACTACGGTGCTGCACTGCAGACTTACGCACTGCAGAGGCTATATCTGACCTTGGCTTTGATACCGAGGTAATTGATTACCGGTGTGAGCATATGGAAAATCTGTATAAATTGATTGGCGGTTTCAAGCAGAAAACATTTAAGCAGAATATCAGAGGGTTTATTAATCTTATTCCGTCTTGGAAGAAGATGAATAGTTTCCGCTCTATGATTGCCAGTCATACTAAATTAAGTCCTGTTGCGTATGATTCACAGTCCATCACTACAGCAAATCAACGCTATGATGTATTCATCACCGGAAGTGATCAAGTCTTTAACTACGCTTGTTCAGATTTCGATAAGAATTATTTTCTTTCGTTTGTAAAAGATCCGAGGAAAATAATTCTTATGCAGCATCTTTCGGAATTAGTGAAATTCCTCAAGAGTACAAGAGTGAATACACGAGGTTGCTTAATAGATTTAATCATCTCTCGGTCCGAGAGGAATCTGGGCGCCGTATCGTTCGTGAATTGACAGGAAAAGATTGCGCATTACATGTTGACCCGGTTTTCCTTTTGGATGCTGCTGAATGGTCGAAGCTCGCGAAAGATCCCGGTATTGATAATTACATTCTTATTTATCGCTTGAATAAATCAAATATTATTGATAATTTTGCCAGAGAGTTGGCAAAGAAGACAGGGAAGAAAGTTATCAATATTGGTCAGGATTTGATTGATAAAGTCAAAATCCGGATTTTGGAGGTGATCTCAGCACTTCCGTTGAAGAATTCCTTGGTCTATTCAAGCATGCCGATTACGTTGTGACTAATTCTTTCCATGGTACGGCATTTTCTGTAATCTTCAATCGCAAGCTATATGTGGAGACGAAACAGAAAGATTTCAAGAAGAACGATAGAGCAGAGAATTTACTTAAGCTGACTGGTCTCACAGATTCGATTATTGAGACTTTGGATGATTGTAATCTTGACATCGTTCGTGATTTTGAGCATGCGCAGTCCGTACTTTCTAGCGAGAGGGAGTCTGCCTTAGATTATCTCCGGGGAATTTGTTCCAATGAATAGTCTGATATATAAGTTAAGAATATGGCTGAGAACAACTCCAATTGAAAATTACTCTATTCCAAGCATATTACTTATATTAGTTTTTTCTACTGATAATAAACTGATATTTATCACGAGACAATTAGCTAATGTTCTTACAGTTGCTATCTTCTGTTTTCGTGTTGATGTCGAAAAGAAGTGTAGTTTATCTTCTGTCGTAGAGAAATTTATACGGTTTTTTTCTTACTTATCTGCATAAGTTTTCTCTACACAGATGATCGCTTAACTTATACTAAGTATTTTCCTTACGTCCTTGCTGTCTTTTCTTTGACGCTTTTTAAATTTGATAGCACCTTTTTTAGTTGTCTCATTAAGCAGTTCGAGTTTCTGTTCTGGATATTTATCTTTTCGATGTATCTAGAGCTATTGGCTCCTAATTTGTTTGCCTCACTTTTCGGTTTTCTCGATCTTGGAAGTAGTCGATCTGCGGTTTCAGTTAACACTGGTGGTGCTATTTCGGGACTAGCTTATGAAAAGGTTATGCAGCGTTTCTATGCAACATGGGACTAGGTGTGCTTTTTGCAAAGCTTTTTGTCAGAGGCTTTACCCTAACTAGATTGTTCCAAATCGTTGGTGTCTTTGCTGCATTAATGATGACGGGTAAAAGAACTTTGTTTCTTATTCCCGTAATGGGGCTTATCGTATTTGCATTATTCTTCTCCAAGAAGCACAAAATTTCAATTGCTCTTGGTCTATCCTTTGTACTCGTTGCGTCATTGACAATAGCTGATTCGCTTATTCCTCAAGTATCTCTAGTGCTTGACAGGTTGTTTGCAGATAACGGCGATCCCTTGAGCGGTAGACAGGTTATTTGGACATATGCCATGCAGATGTTTGAAGCATCTCCACTTATCGGTAGAGGATTCCTTTCATTTAATGCTTACATAAATGCTCAAGGCTTCCGTTATTATGGGTTGCTTTGGAGTTATCAAGCCCATAACGTTTATCTACAGCTTCTTGCTGAGCTTGGTATTGCTGGCCTTTTGTTATTCGTTGTCTTGCTTTCCACACTTGTTTATGGTCTAATTCGCAGTTTTTTAAGTTGGAAAGATATGCAAGGCCTTGGAACCTGTCATTCTTCTTACTG
>ENA-OQER01000091-OQER01000091.1-human-gut-metagenome-genome-assembly--contig:-NODE-91-length-46197-cov-15.101932_pt1 | contig 46197 bp, 56 predicted proteins | sample MGYA00242797_ERZ504639 | MGnify/ENA primary metagenome ERZ504639 (study PRJEB26092, sample SAMD00036306) | human gut metagenome | host: Homo sapiens | study: EMG produced TPA metagenomics assembly of... | reverse complement strand
CGGAACTGATCCTGACAACAGGCGGAACCGGTTTTTTCACCCAGAGATATTACACCGGAGGCAACGGAGGATATTATTGACAGACGTGTACCGGGGATTCCGGAGGCAATGCGTGCGTACAGCATGACTATCACGAAACGCGCCATGCTCAGCCGTTCTACGGCAGGTATCCGAAAAAAAACACTGATCATCAATCTTCCGGGAAGTCCGAAAGCTGTAAAAGAGAGCCTGGAGTATATTATTGATGCGCTTGGACATGGCATTGAGATCATGACAGGGGAAGCAGGGAACTGCGCAAGATAACTGATGGCGATAACAGGGATAAGAAAGCAGAGAATATAAGCTGACGGCAATAAACGGAAGAGCAGGTACGAAAACAGTATACTGAAACTAAAACAGGAAGGTAAAAGGGAGATAATCTTATGGGAAAAGTAATTGCGGTTTGTACAAGTGAAAGAAAGGGAATACAGAAGACAAGTGTTCCGGAGATTAAAGTAATTGAGGATTGGGGAATCGAGGGTGATGCCCATGCCGGCAAATGGCACCGTCAGGTAAGTCTGCTCTCTTTTGACAAGATTGAAGATTTTCGCGCCAGAGGTGCAGAGGTAGAAGACGGGGCATTCGGAGAGAATCTGGTGGTTCAGGGAATCGACTTTGCCACACTTCCGATCGGCACGAAATTCCAGTGCAATGATGTAGTCCTGGAGCTGACACAGATTGGAAAAGAATGTCACAGCGGATGTGCGATCTTTAAGAGAATGGGCGAATGCATTATGCCGAAACAGGGAGTTTTTACAAAGGTTCTCCATGGCGGTGTAATCCATCCGGGGGATGAGCTGGTAATTTTATAACAGATTTTTAACCGAATTATAGCGATCCTCATAAATAATGTATATTGATCCGGCTTATCAGAGCGCGAAATTCTGCGTCAGCACGCCTGCAGATATCTTCCTTGTCTTTCGCACTCTGCTGAACTGTCTTGATTGCATTATTTTATGGAATTGCTATAAGATTACATGAGGAGATTGGAAAAAATGATTATTGATACACATGCGCACTATGATGACGAGGCCTTTGACACAGACAGGGAAGCGCTTCTCACGTCTATGTACGATGGAGGGATTGAGAAGATTGTGAATGTCTGTGCATCTGTAGGCAGTTTTCAGGATACTGTGAAGCTGATGGAGAAATATCCTTTTGTATATGGAGCAGTGGGAATCCATCCGGATGATGCAGATAAGATGACACAGGAGACTCTGGATGAAATCCGCAGATTATCCCATATGGACAAGATGGTGGCAATCGGTGAGATCGGGCTGGACTATTACTGGCATAAGGAAGAAGAGGAACATCAGATCCAGAAGAAAATGTTTCGCGCCCAGCTTGACATTGCCAGAGAAGAGAAGCTTCCGTTTATGATCCACAGCAGAGAAGCTGCCGAGGATACTCTGAATATCGTCAGAGAATATATGCAGGGTGGTATGTATGGCGGTATCATTCATTGTTTTTCATACAGCAGGGAGATTGCGGCAGAATATCTGAAAATGGGACTGTATCTGGGAATCGGCGGAGTTGTCACTTTTAAGAACGCAAAGAAACTGAAAGAGACGGTTCAGTATGCACCCCTGTCTCAGCTTGTTCTGGAAACAGACTGTCCCTATATGTCTCCAGAGCCAAACAGAGGTAAGAGAAATTCGTCATTAAATCTGCCTTATGTAGCACAGGCAATCGCAGACTGAAGGGAATTACAGCAGAAGAGGTCATTGATGTGACCAGACAGAATGCAGAGAAACTGCTGGGCATTCATCAATAACCGCTGTCATATTCGTTTGAAGAATCATCGGAACTTTCATCCGAAGAGCTGTCAGAACTGTCGGAAGAGTCTTCGGTTCCGTCTGATGTGTCTGCCTGATATTCCCAGGAGTGGATGGATTCTGTATCTTCCACTACATTTCCGGTAGTTTTGTCGATCATGTTGCCCTCCCAGTCAAACTTGACGTTCAGCAGGTTTGTATTTGTGGAAGGCTTCACATTCATGGACATGATTTCCTTAAATTTAGCTTTCAGGTTATCGAGAGTAAACTCATCACCGATCACATTTCTTACACTGTGGGAAGAAGCAAGTTCTTCTGTATAATCATCCAGCATATATGGTCCGTATTCTCCGTTATCGTGATTATAATGCATGACCATAGGTTTCACTTCCGGAGAAAGGATCTGGATGGTTGATTTGCCGTTCAGAGTTGATTTCTGTATGGTAAAACTTGCCATTCCTTCCAGAAGTTCCGGGAGTTCCTGCTGGGTGGAAACGAAGTTTCCGAGGGAGTAGAATATGGTGGTATTGTGTCCCTGGTCATCAGAAAGCTGTCCGTAAGGCTGAAGCACATGCGGATGACCGCCAATGATCACATCAACACCCTGCTGCATCAGAAAAGCGGCCCATTGTTTCTCGTATTCATTTGGCATGGTTTCATCTTCTGTTCCCCAGTGAGCCACAAAGATGATGCAGTCGCTGATTTCTTTGGCTTTCTGGATCATTGTGGTGATCTTATCCTTATCAAAGATATCGATCATGTACTCATATCCTTCGCCTGCACCGGAATTATTGGTGCCGTATGTATAGTCAAGAAAAGCAATCTTAATACCATTCACTTCTTTTACTTTGACAGTGTCTGCATCTTCCTGGGTGGCGTGGATGCCAAGTACAGGAATATCCGGATAATTGGTGCTCCAGAAATCCAGAGTACTTTTCAGATAGTCATATCCATAATCATCGGCGTGATTTGTGGCAGATTCCACTACATCAAACCCTGCTTTGATAATGGCATCTCCCACTTCCTGGGGAGTGGCAAAAGAAGGATAAGTGCTGACAGCATCGTGGCTTGGAGCAAAAACCGTTTCCTGGTCGATCATGCTACGTCTGCAGCCTGGATCTGGTCCAGAACATGAGTGTAGATATGGTCATAATTCCATATGCCGGAGTCATTTTCGCCGGATTCATACAGCTTGCTGTGATAAAGATTATCTCCAACAGCAATTACACTTGCAGTGGAGATGACAGGTGTTTCAGCTTTGATCTTATCCTGCTGTTCCTTGAGAGCCGCTGCTTCTGCTGCTTCTTTCTGCGGTTTACGGATCAGGGTGTAATCCATCTGATGCATCACCAGAACGAGCAGAACCAGAACAATAACAGAACACAGAAGACTGATCCGGGAGTTTGATTCTCTCCCGTAAATTAAGTGGCATATTATTTTTTTTCATAGAAAATTCCCTTTTAACTAAAATAGTTCTTAACAGTGAGAATGCTGAACAGTTACAGCAATCTGCAGCCTGTATTGCTGTCCTCAGTACCGTATCCCAAATTCATTGCAGACTGCATACGGAAATGAGACAGGAGCGTGTGAACTGTAATCTATCTGTCCATTATAACAAATTTCATGGTTCAAAGAAAGAATTAAGAGAGAAATTCTTTGAAAACCTGCCAGAAATGCTTTGTGAGACAAAGTATTTTAGTGTATAATAGGTAGCAATATAACCATAATGTATAAACATGCTACAGCAATGCTATATGGAATTGCTTAAGCAAAAAGAGGGAGGTAACCGGATGAACCATTATGAGGCAATTAATGATGTACTGGTCAATTTATTTAATGAGATTCTGGACCTGGAAGAACGGGCATTGATTACGGGAGAATATAAGAATATTTCCGTCAATGATATGCACATTATTAATGCAGTAGGTATCCGGGAACAGAAGAATATGTCAACAGTAGCCAGAGAACTGAATGTGACTGTGGGTACATTGACGATCGCTGTGAATAATCTTGTAAAGAAGGGATATATCCAGCGTATGAGAAGTCAGGAGGACCGAAGGGTTGTGCTGATCTCCCTGACAGAACAGGGGAAGAAAGCTTATTACCATCATAAAGATTTCCATGAGAAGATGGTACTGGCTGTACTTAAAGGCCTAAATGTGGAGGAGACAGAGGCATTGACGAAAGCTCTGACAAGTTGCAGGCATTTTTCAGATCATATCAGTAGAAGGAGTAAAGATGGAATATACTGAGAAGGATTTAGTAAAGATCGCAAAAAGGGAAAATAATACAAAGAGAAACTATCTGGTAGTGGATCCGCTTCAGGGAAAGCATATTCCGGTAGTGCCATCAAAGGCACTGGATTTATTTGCTGCTCTGGCAGATACTTTCAGGGAGAAATACAAAGATGAAAAACTTTTGCTGGTGGGCTTTGCGGAGACAGCAACTGCCATAGGTGCTCAGGCAGCGATTACTGTGGGGGCAGATTATATTCAGACCACCAGAGAAGTTATTCCCGGCGTGAATTATCTGTTTTTTTCCGAGGAACACAGCCATGCCACAGAGCAGAAGCTGGTAAAAGATGATATTGACAGAGCAGCGGCGGAGACGGATCGGATCATATTTATCGAGGATGAAGTAACTACCGGAAAAACAATTCGGAATATCATCAGTATTCTTGACAGGGAGTATGACGTAAAATTTAAATATTCAGTAGCATCTCTGTTAAACGGAATGAGCGAGGAGAATCTGGAACGTTATAAGAGACAGGGGATTTCTCTGTATTATCTGGTAAAAACGGATCACAGTACTTACGGAGACAGAGCAGAAACATTTAAGGGAGACGGATTTTATTATAAATGTCCGGATAAGGCCGCAGAGTATACAACGATTTATGTTAAAAACCGGATGGATGCCCGCAGACTGATTGATTCCGGGAAATATGAAGAAGCATGTGAGAATCTGTGGAGAGAAATCCGGGAGAAAACCGGAAACATGGCTGATAATATATCTGGCAAAAGAATACTGGTGATCGGCACTGAGGAGTTTATGTTCCCTGCACTTTATATCGGAAGAAAGATGGAAAAAGAGGGAGCCGAAGTAAGGTGCCATTCGACTACAAGAAGTCCCATTGCTGTGAGTCTGGAAAAAGAGTATCCCCTTCACAGCAGATATGAACTGAAAAGTTTATATGATCGGACAGGAGAACGTTATTTACGATATAGGAAAATATGACAAGGTATTGAATTGTCACAGATTCCCCGGAAATAAAGGAGAGTCAGGAAACGCTGATAAATGCTGTCCGGATGCAGAACAAGGATATTACAGTTGTAAGGTGGTGCTGATTTGAGAAGTTCCTATTCAGAAGAAGATGTGATTTTATTATTGAAGGATATTACCGGGCTGGTAGAACCTCAGCCTGCCAAAGTGCGGGAGAAACTGATTCAGTCCGGAAAACATTACAGCGAGATGCTGCCTGTTGAATATGTTCCTACAGATCAGTATATGCAGGTATATCATAATGCGCTGAAACATTATGCGAAGCCGGTTGCCAATGCAGTAGGAATGCTGGCAGATAAGATCATAGAGAATAAGGGAAAGAAAATTGTCCTGGTATCCCTTGCCAGAGCGGGAATCCCAATTGGTATCCTTGTGAAGCGATACATCAAATTCAAATATGGTATAAATGTGCCGCATTATTCCATTTCAATTATCAGAGGAAGAGGGATTGACGATAATGCCATGAAGTATCTGCTTGAAAAGTACAGACCGCAGCAGATTTATTTGTGGACGGATGGATTGGCAAGGGTGCGATCCTGAATGAATTGAAGAAAGATATCTCTGCATATGAAGGGGTTTCTGCTGACATAGCGGTAGTGGCAGATCCGGCAAATGTTACGGAGCTTTGCGGAACACATGAAGATATCCTGATCCCAAGTTCCTGCCTGAACAGTACAGTATCCGGCCTTATCAGCCGTACTTTTCTGAGAGATGACATAATAGGCAGAGATGATTTCCATGGGGCAGTCTATTACGGAGAACTGACAGATTCTGATCTGTCATATGACTTTATTGAAACCATTGAAAAGGAATTTAATATGGAGAATACACCTGATCTGGAAAAAAGAGTGGAAAGTCAGGGTATTGATGAGGTAATAAATATAGGAAAGAATTTCGGTATTGACGATATTAATCTGATCAAACCGGGGATCGGAGAGACAACAAGAGTATTACTGAGGAGAATTCCCTGGAAGGTGCTGATCGATGAGCGATATAAGGGAAATCCTCAGTTGGAGCATATTGTCGTTCCTTTCTTAAAGCAGTCAACTGGTCGTTGCCTTCAGCCAGATAATCAAGCGTTGCCACCCGGTAAGAAGCCTTCTCGTCTATAGGTTGTCCGTTGAGTGTAGCATCCAAAAGCTTCCCATCTTTCGAGATATCCATTTTTACAGCATGACTTACGCCCTCACCACCACGCATGGCAATCTGAGAAAAAAGTTCAAGCACATCCTTACCCGTCAAAGTAAGGAAACATATCTTATTCTCGAAAGGAGCCATATCATTGACATCTCCAACCGTTTGTTTTCCCTTAGCCAAGGCTGCACGAATACCACCCATATTATAAACGGAGAACACAGGCTTCTCTTCGAAATCCTTACCTGCCCATACCAAAATATCACAAAGCAGGTTACTCAATTCACTCTCTGGACGACCAGCAGCCATATAGTGAGCAGTCTCACCCACAACAGGACTCATAATACTGTCCACCTTATGCTTATAAGGTGCTATAAAGACAGCTGCCTGAGCATCAGGATTCTGATCAAATCTCTTATCCACCAAAATACGGGAACGCTGCACCTTTGTAACCTTGTACTTCTGAGCCACGCAAGGAGTAGATATACCCCAAGTAGCCAAAAGAAATGCAGTAATAACTAAACATTTATTTCTCATGATTCAACTTGTTTTATTTATTATTGCAAAGATACACTAAAAAAACAAGAAGAACAAAAAAAATATCATATAAAAATAAAGAAAGTAATTGAAAATTTGGAAGATATAAGAAAAAGTTGTAACTTTGCACCCGCTTTTCGGCGTAACCGCTGGCATGGGCTGACGAGTGGCTCGTCTATGTTGCGTTGGAACGACAAACAATATTTAATTATAAAACAAAATGGATTTAATTAAAGTTGCTGAAGAAGCATTTGCAACCGGCAAGAAGTTCCCTGAGTTCAAGGCAGGTGATACTATCACAGTCGCTTACAAAATCGTCGAGGGTTCTAAGGAGCGTATCCAGCTCTACCGTGGTGTAGTTATCAAGATTTCCGGCCATGGCGACAAGAAGCGTTTCACCGTTCGTAAGATGTCAGGTACAGTAGGTGTTGAGCGTATCTTCCCTATCGAGTCACCTGCTATCGATTCTATCGAGGTGAACAAACATGGTAAAGTACGTCGTGCTAAGTTGTACTACCTCCGTGCCCTTACAGGTAAGAAGGCTCGTATCGCTGAGAAGAAGACTATTCAGAAGAACGCTGAATAATTTTACTCCGCTTACAATCCTAAGTAAAAAGATAAAGGAGACTCACAATACACATTGTCGAGTCTCCTTTTTCTATATCCATACCTGCAAAGGTTTTTCTTCGGTAACATTCTGACTTAAATATCATCATAGTTGGAGGGATCCGATTTCTTCTCCTCCTCCACTTCGTAATTGAGATTTCCGTCATCATCTCCATGCAGAGCCTCATGGAAATCATCCCAACTCTGATACCCCACAAAAAGCGCCAACTTGTTCAGTGTTTTCTTGGTTGGTTTTTCCTTTCCACTCACATAGTTCCACACCTTATGAAGCGCATCAGCATTCAGTTTGATGTGATGCTTGATAGCAAAGAAAGAGGCCAATTTCTCAAAATCAGCTCCAACCGGAATCTTCTTACCAACCTTCTTTTCGATTTCACTTGTGAGATGAGTCAAATCATTTTTCATAACCTAACGTGTTTGAAATTCTCTATTTTGGTTGCAAAAGTACAAAAAAGTTCTTATGAATGGTACAAAAAGAGAGATTTTTTGTAACTTTGCAGCAAATTCTTAACAAACAGAACTTTGCAATGAAAGAATTAGCATTAAAGTACGGTTGTAATCCAAACCAAAAGCCATCTCGAATCTACATGGAGGATGGCAGTGAACTTCCCCTCGAAGTTATTAATGGCCGCCCTGGCTACATCAATTTTCTCGATGCTCTCAATTCATGGCAGCTCGTCAAAGAGCTGAAGGCAGCTACAGGCATTCCAGCAGCAGCAAGTTTCAAACACGTTTCTCCTGCAGGAGCAGCCATTGGTCTTCCACTGAGCGACACACTGAAGAAAATCTATTTTGTCGATGACGTCAACATCGAACTGTCACCTTTGGCTTGTGCTATGCACGTGCACGCGGTGCCGACCGTATGTGTTCTTACGGCGACTTTGTTGCTTTGAGTGACACATGCGATGCAGCCACAGCCACCCTCATCAAACGAGAGGTTAGCGATGGCGTGATAGCCCCAGACTATACTCCTGAGGCAATAGAAATTCTGAAGGCAAAGCGCAAGGGCACGTACAATGTCATCAAGATAGACCCGACTTTGTGCCAGCACCTATCGAGCACAAGCAGGTATTCGGCATTACCTTCGAGCAGGGCCGCAACGAGGTGAAACTCGACGATCCTGCCTTGTTTGAGGACATCCCTACCAAAAACAAGACATTCACAGCAGAGGCAAAGCGCGACCTCATCATCTCGCTCATCACGTTGAAATACACACAGAGCAACTCTGTATGCTATGTGAAAGATGGTCAGGCCATCGGCATCGGTGCTGGTCAGCAGAGCCGCATCCACTGCACACGTCTGGCTGGTTCCAAGGCAGACGAATGGTGGTTGCGTCAATGTCCCAAAGTGATGAATCTTCCTTTCAAAGAGGGAATCCGCCGTGCCGACCGCGACAACACCATCAACGTATATATCAGCGATGAATGGGAAGACGTGCTGCAGGATGGTGTATGGCAGAACTTCTTCAGCGAGAAGCCAGAGCCATTGACCCGTGAGGAAAAGAAAGCATGGATTGCCCAGAACACAGGTGTATCTGTAGGCAGTGACGCCTTCTTCCCATTCGGTGACAACATCGAACGTGCCCACAAGAGTGGAGTAGAATATATTGCCCAGCTGGTGGCAGTATCCGAGATGATAATGTTATCGAGACCTGCGACAAGTATGGCATAGCCATGGCATTCACCCACGTACGACTCTTCCACCACTAATCAGTGGTGGGAGTCTGTAACTACCGAGAGAAGAAAAGATTTTTTAAAAACAACATCAACACCATTTAAAGACAAAAGAATATGAATGATATTGATGATATTATCATGGGTGGCATGGTATTCAAAGCCGGAGGAGGCCCCAAGAAGGAGGACGACGCAAGGTAAAGACCAAGGCCAAGAAAAAGAAATATATCACTGGCGCCCACGGCAGCGGATCTGCACGACAGAAAGCTAAGTATCGCCAGCAGCGAGCCAATCGCCACAAGTAGAATTTCTTCTTGAGACAAGACCACAAAAAAAGAGAGGGCTACCTTCCTCACGGAGGATAGCCCTCATATAGGTCATATCAACATAAAATTATAATTTATATAAGAGAGATTCGATTTGACACATCTTTACAACAAACCCTTGATTTCAGAAAGAGGTTTCTTTTCCATGTTACCGTTCTGGTAAGTTACTGTAAAGAAGTCATGTACTGACTTACCTCCCTTAAACTGTACCACGGCTATACCACCATCGCGAAGCTGCAATGTAAAGTAACCCTCACGTTTGCCATTGACATACTTTCCGTGCCACTTTTCCTTACCATTCTTGTAGTAAGAAGTAACTTCTCCGTTGAAAACGGTGTTACGGTCATCACCCAAGTCGATGAAGCTATATCCGCCCTCGGCTCTGAGGTTTCCATTCATATAAAAGTCCTGGAAGACATTTTTCTTGGTGATACCACTTCCTTTTGTCATCAAAATACGATAATAAGCAGCCTGATCAGCATTTGCCACATTACTCATATTCTCAGCATAAAAAATGGTGTCAGCAACTACTGTTGCATTTTCCACGTGCTTACGACCAAAACTTGCGATGGTCACGAGCATCATAACTGACAAAAATATAATTCGTTTCATTGTTACTACGTTTTAAAGGTTTATATCTTTTTTCTGATGCAAAGATAGTAATAATTTGAGTAAGTTGTATTTTTCCTTAACGCAATTTTATTATATTTTTTGAGGCTATTTTATTTTGCAATTTGTAACGCACACAAAGTAAGAATTCAAAAGTTTTTCCACGTTTTACTTACACTTTGTCAATTACTACTCCACACATTCTTCTTTACACCCTCTATTTACTAACACTTTGTAAACATCAGTTAATCCTCCAGCAAAAATCAAGCAGGAAGATTACAAGCGGCATAAACAAAACAGAAATGATAAGCGAGCAAGTCCCCAGCCATATATTATACTGCAGAGCCTGCACTTCCCTGCATCAAGCAGGATACGCCCTTACTGTTTTTAGAAAAATATATCCTCTTTTATGTATGAATCTACGATATTTTTTGTAATTTTGCAACATTATAATAAATAAGTACGCACGCATGAAACATTATATATATAGCATCCTGTTATGCATAATAGCGCCACCCTCACTTGCTGTAACAGCAGCACAGAAGAATTCTATGCTGATATAGAGCAAGACCGCGACAACGATGAGATAACAAGCGACGACTACGAATACCAGATACCCGTGATATTCCACGTCCTCTATCAAGACAGTCAGGACAGGAAACAGTATGTAGACTATACCAGAATCAAAGAACTCGTTGCCCATGTCAATGAGCTCTATCAAGGCAACGTCTATACATATCAGGAATACGACAACAGCGAGAATATCCACATCCGTTTTGTCCTTGCTGAGAAGAACGAGCAAAATCAAACCTTAGCACAACCAGGAGTTGAATATATCAAATGGACTGGCACCTACCCCATTGACTGCGAAAAGTTCATGGGCGACAACTCACGCCGATACACCAAATATGTATGGGACCCCAACGAATACATCAACGTGATGGTATACCCCTTCGAACAGACAAAAGACGAATCTTCTATCACTTTGGGCATCAGCGTGATGCCCTATCAGGGAGCAGGCTATCCCCAGATAGAAGGTCTCAATAACACCAAGCGTACCAAACTGTCCAAGAGCAATCTGAAATACGCTCACTGCCTCTGCATCAACAGTAAGTACATCTACTATGAGAGCAACCGATACAAAGGCATAACTTCAGAATCCGAGAACACCGAAAATCTCATCTACGATGCCAATGCCACACTTGCCCACGAGTTAGGACATTATCTTGGTCTGCATCATGTCTTTGCTGAAAAAGACAACAAACCCATCGAGTCGTATGCCGATACCGATATTGCACCGACACAAAGAGTTATAACCGACCAGCCTACAACACGTGGCTTTCCCAATATATAGAAAACAAACGACAAGAAGCCGAGTCGGCAGGTAAAGATGTCATCGTCCTCCTGTCTGATATGATTTCTCGTCAAAACGACACAGGCGATACTTGGAGTTCCATCAACCTGATGGACTATTCCATGAGTCTGAACTATCAGTTCACAGCCCAACAGCGTGAGCGCATACGCCAGGTACTCTACTACAGTCCCCTCATTCCTGGCCCTAAAAAAGAGCGTCCTAACACTCGCTCCACAGAGACAGCTACTGATGAGCCTCTCGACTTACCAGTAATCATCGTCAAATAACACAGAAAACAAAACATAACATGACATATATCATTCAAGCACCCCAACAGATCAACAGTACTATCCAGTTGCCAGCCTCCAAGAGTATCTGCAACCGCGCCCTTGTCATCCATGCTATGGCAGGCTGCACCTTTCCTCTTAGCCATCTGAGCGACTGCGATGATACAGAAGTAATAGTAGCCGCACTTCGTGACATGCCCGAGACCATCAACATCAAGGCAGCAGGCACCGCCATGCGTTTTATGACCGCCTATCTGGCAAGCACACCAGGCTCGCATACCATCACGGGAACCGAGCGCATGAAGAACCGTCCTATAGCCATTCTTGTAGATGCCCTCCGCCGTTTGGGAGCCGACATCGAGTATGTAGAGAAAGAAGGCTTTCCCCCACTCCGCATCGAAGGCAAACCTCTCGAGGGTGGCCAGATAGAGGTAGTAGGCAGTATCAGCTCGCAGTATATCTCTGCCCTGCTGATGATAGGTCCGGTGTTGCAGAAAGGTCTCGAGCTGAAACTCACAGGCGAGATAGCCTCCCGTCCTTATATAGACCTCACCCTGTGGACCATGCGTCAGTTTGGTGCCGATGCCAAATGGACTGATATCGACACCATTACCATAGCACCCCAACCCTATGCCAAGATAGAAGACTACACTATAGAGAGCGACTGGAGTGCATCGTCCTACTGGTACGAGATCATGGCCCTCAATGCCAATCGTGACTCGGAACTGCAGTTGGATGGTCTGTCAGACTGCACCAAGCAGGGCGACTCTGTGGTGAAATACATCTTCAGCCTGTTGGGAGTGAAGAGCGATTTTGAGTTACGCGACCGTATAGCCCCACTCAAGCTGAAGGCCCACCGCTGTACATTACCACGCCTTGACTACGATTTCACGGGTTCTCCAGACCTGGCACAAACCATCGTAGTAGCCTGTTGTGCGATGGGAGTACACTTCCGTTTCACCGGTCTTGCCACATTGAAGATCAAGGAGACCGATCGTATAGAGGCATTGAAGCGAGAGCTCAGAAAAGTGGGTTATGTCATTCGCGACGAGAATGACAACACCCTCATCTGGGAAGGCGAGACCTGCGAGCCTACCCTTGAGCCTATCGACACCTATGAAGACCATCGCATGGCAATGGCCTTCGCACCTCTGGCATTCAAGTTTCCACAGTTGCAGATCAATCATCCCGAGGTCGTCACCAAGTCATATCCCCACTTCTGAAGATCTCCGCTCTGTTGGTTTCATTATCACCGAGAAGGCATAATTTCCTTGTCTTCTCACAAACAGTAAGAATCTATCCGTACATCCCATGCTATATCTCATCATATCCCTCGTGGTCTTGGGCATCATCTCTGCTCTATTAGGCATCTTGAGCATCGCAATAGTCCCGAATCACCTATTCAGGAAGGAGTTTCCTGCAACACCTGCAATGGCGATAATGCCAAATGCGAGCAAGAATGCCTGATGGAAGCATCGGTCAAAGAAATCGAATATTTCGACGATGAGGAGTTGGACCGTTTTCGAGGTCGCGAGTCCCATGACTATACACCTCAGGAAGTAGAAGAATTCTCAGAAGTCCTCTATACCATGCATCCCGAGGAAGTGGCAGCCTGGAACAGAAGCCTCATTCTCCGGGGCATCAACCTTCCCGACTCGCTGAAGGACGAAGTCATAGCATTTATACAGGAAAGCCACGTAGCCTCATGAACATACTCGAATATACATTTTTCCAGAACGCCCTTGCAGGAGCTTTCCTGGCAAGCATCCTTTGCGGTTTCATAGGAACCTACATCGTAACCCGCCGCCTTGTCTTTATCAGTGGCGGTATCACCCATGCCTCGTTTGGAGGCATAGGCATAGGAGTGTTTGCCGGCATCGACCCCATCCTGTCTGCAATGATATTTGCCATACTCAGCGCTTTCGGCGTACAATGGACTTCCTCACGCAAGGACATACGTCAGGACTCCGCCATTGCCATGTTCTGGACTCTGGGCATGAGTGTGGGCATCATCTGCTGTTTCCTTACTCCAGGTTTCATGCCCGACCTGCCATCTTTTCTCTTCGGCAGCATTCTCACCATCGGCACAGGCGATCTCTGGCTGTTGGGCATTCTCACGGCATTTGTCTGCATACTCTTTACTCTTTTTCTACGACCCATCCAAAGTGTGGCATTCGACCGCACCTTTTCTCTTTCGCAGCATCTTCCGTCGCCCTGATAGAATATATGATGATGGCACTCATCGCCATGACCATCGTCGCCACCCTCAAGATGGTGGGTATAGTCCTTGCCATCAGTCTGCTTACCATTCCACAGATGACGGCCAGTATCTTCACCTACAGTTACAGGCGGCTTATCCTCTACAGCATCATCGTGGGCTGGTTCGACTGCCTCATCGGGCTCCTCGTCAGCTATCAGTTCAATGTTCCCTCAGGAGCCACCATCATCTTTGTAAGTATCCTCACTTTTGCCCTCTGCAAGACAATAAAAGCAGGCATATCTCAGTTTTATAAGAAATAAAAAACATTTATAAGAAACAAAAGCCATCAACGTGAAACAGCATTCTGCCCTTCATATTATCCTCATCCTCGTCATAGCACTCATCGCCGTGACAGGTTGTTCTACGCAGAAAAATACTGCGCGCAACAGATGGCTGCATGCCTTCCACTCCAAGTACAATATATACTATAATGGCACCTTGGCTTATATCGATGCCTCGCTCGAGAAAGAGCAGGGCAACAAGGATAACTATACCGAAATCATCCCCCTTTATACCGTAGGCAACAAGAACAGCCGCGAATTGGGCAAGGGCAACTACGACCGTGCCATCGAGAAATGTCAGAAAGCCATCCAGCGCCACAGCATCAAGCAGCGCCCCGAATGGAACAAGAGTCGCCGAAAGACAGCCAAGGACATCGAGTGGCTCAACCGCAGAGAGTACAATCCCTTCATCTGGAAGGCTTGGATGCTGATGGGCCGTTCGCAGTTCTATCAAGGCGACTTCGAGAATGCCGCTTCCACCTTTGCCTATATGAGCCGGCTCTTCGAGACCCAGCCTGCCATCTACGGCCGTGCAAAGGCATGGTTGGCTAAATGCTATATCGAACAGAACTGGATGTACGATGCCGAAGACATCATCCGCAATATGCAGCGCGATTCCATCCACTGGCGTGCCCAAAAAGAATGGGACTACACCTATACGGATTATTACATCCACACCCAGCAGTTCGACAAGGCCATCCCCTACCTGCGCAAAGTCATCAAGCATGAGATGCGCCGCAAACAGAAAGCCCGCGAGTGGTATCTCATGGGCCAGCTGCAGGCTGCATTGGGGCGTAAGGCCGAAGCCTACAAGGCCTTCAAGCACGTGATACGCCTCAACCCACCTACGAGCTGGAGTTCAATGCCCGCATCTCTATGAGCGAGGTGATGGCATCCACCAATACCAAGCAGGTTCTTTCCCGTCTGCGCCGAATGGCTGCCTCCGACAAGAATAAGGAGTATCTCGACCAACTCTATTATGCCATGGGTAATATCTACCTGCTGAAACGTGACACCCTCAATGCTATCTCCTCTTACGAGAAAGGCAATACAAAGTCAACACGCAACGGTATAGAGAAAGGTGTACTGCTCCTCCACTTGGGCGACCTATATTGGGTCAAGGAACTCTATTCAGATGCACGCCGCTGTTATGGTGAGGCCATCGGCCTGTTGGACAAAGACCGCAAGGACTACAAACAACTGTCCGAGCGTTCCAAAGTACTCGACGAACTCGTACCCTATACCGAGGCTGTCCACTTGCAGGATTCTCTCCAGCAACTTGCCACCATGAGTGAGTCCGACCGCAATGCCGCCATCGACCGAGTGATAACCCTTCTGAAGAAGAAGGAAAAAGAAGAACGCAACCAGCAGGCCGAAGAGAGTGCCCAGCGCCAGTTGGCTCAGAATGGAGGAATGGGCAATACCTCTGCCAACAACCGTCCGTCACAAACATCATCGCCTGCAGCATCGCAGGCCAACAGTGCCTGGTATTTCTACAACCCCATAGCTGTAAGTCAGGGTAAGACATCCTTCCAGCGTCAGTGGGGCAAGCGCGAGAATGTAGACAACTGGCAGCGTATCAACAAGACCGTTGTAGCCTCAGCTCAGGGAGCAGAGGAGATGACCGACGAGATGCGTGACTCCTTGGCGCAGGCATCCATACAGGAAGACTCCATCAAGCAGATAGCCGACAGTGCCCAGAACGATCCTCACAAACGCGAATACTATCTGGCACAAATCCCCTTCACTGCAGAACAGTTGCAGGCAAGCAACGCCTTGCTCACCGATGGTCTGTATCACTCTGGAGTCATCTTCAAGGACAAGCTCGACAACCTGCCACTGAGCGAGAAAGCCCTGCGACGCATTGAGGAACATTTCAAGGATTATGAACACATGGACGATGTGCTCTATCATCTCTATCTGCTCTACTCACGCAAGCACATGCCTTCTACAGCCAACACCTATGTAGAACGACTCAAGCAGGAATACCCAGAGAGTAAGTGGACCACACTTCTTACCGACCCCTACTATGCCGACAATGCCAAGTTTGGTGTCCACATAGAAGACTCGCTCTATGCTGCGTCCTACGAGGCTTTCAAACTGGGGAAATACCAGACGGTACTGTCCAACTCTGATATATCTTCCACCCGTTTCCCCATGGGTGCCAACCGTGACAAGTTTATCTTTATCAGCGCTCTGAGCAAGTTGAACCAGGGCGATGCGCAAGGATGCGTGGCAGATATGAAGACCCTGGTCGAGAAATATCCTGAGGGCAGACTCAGCGAGATGGCTGGTATGATAGTCAATGGAGTCAACGCCGGGAAACGTCTCCATGGAGGCAAGTTCGACCTGGAGAACGTATGGGAGCGACGCAGCACCGTACTCAATGAGAACGAGCAAACTGCACAGAAGGCCTTCAGCCAGAGCGACAGACCGACTTCGTGTTCCTCTTTGCCTATCAACCCGACTCTGTCAATGAGAACCAACTGCTCTTCGAGATGGCGAAGTTCAACTTCACAACCTATCTTGTCCGCAACTTTGATATCAACATCGAAGAACGGGACGGCATCCATCTCATGCAGATCACAGGTTTCCGTAATTACGACGAGGCACGCCTCTATGCCCACGACGTACTGCATCAGACACAAATTGTGCGCCTTCTGAGTAAGTCGCGCACCTATCTCATCAGCCAAGAGAACCTCTCGCTGTTGGGCACCCAGTATGCCTATAGCGACTACGACAAGTTCTATCTGAAGCACTTCGCCCCAGTGAAGCCTATCCAGACAGACTTGCTTGACGAGCCGGCAGAGATCATCACCGAAAAGGAAGAGTCCTCTGTATCCTCTGACGAAAAGGAAACCGATGAGAACCCAGAACTGGAAGAGCAGAACACCTCGACAACCATCGTCGTTACAGAGGAGAAGACTGACAACCAGGCACCTTCCGATAATACGATGACTATACCCGAAGAGCCTCAGCAACAACAGAATGCTCAGCACAACCATCATCAAGGAGGAAACGCAGCCTGCCCAAAACAGCAATATCATCAAGGAGGAAACGCAGCCTGCCCAGCCTGCTTCAGGCACTACTGTCATCAAGGAGGAACCCCAACCTGTCAATACAGCAAAGACGAATCAGCCTGCAAAGACAAGCCAACCAGCAAAGACAGACAAGACTGCAAAGACAGACAAGACTGCCCCGTCAAAGACAGCCAATAAGAACACAGCAGCCCCCAAGGCTAAAGACAACAAGACAGAAGAAAAGAAAAATCAGAAAGACAACAAGGAGAAAAAAGAAGACTCCTATGATCTGGAAGACGAATATTTTGAATTAGAAGGATTTTAGAAATATGAACAACGGACTATTATTATGGGTAGATGATGAGGTGGAACTTCTCAAGGCCCACATCATCTTCCTCGAGAAAAAAGGTTACCAAGTTGTCACTGTAAGCAACGGAGCCGACGCCATCGAGCAGTGCCGCCAGCAGACCTTCGACCTCATCTTGCTCGACGAGATGATGCCAGGACTCAGCGGTCTGGAGACACTGCAGCAAATCAAGGACATACAACCTGCCACACCTGTGGTAATGTGTACCAAGAGCGAGGAAGAAGACATCATGAACCAGGCCATCGGCTCCAAGATAGCCGACTATCTCATCAAGCCCGTCAACCCCAACCAGATTCTCTTGTCGCTCAAGAAGAACATCCATCAGCGCGAGATTGTCAGCGAGGTAACCCAAAGCAGCTACCAGCAAGAGTACCAGCAGTTGGCAATGCAGATCATGGACAGCCGCACCTGGAAAGACTGGATGGATATCTACCGGCGACTCGTGAAGTGGGAACTGGAACTCAGCAGCACAAACAGCCCGATGACCGAGATGCTGCAGATGCAGAAGGAAGAGGCCAACTTAGGCTTTGCCAAGTATGTTTCCAAGAACTATCTCGACTGGATGCAGCAGCTCGCATCCCTCAGCCAGAACGAGGAACGCCCCTGCATGAGTCCCGATGTCTTCAAGACCAAGATATTCCCTCACCTCAACCAGGGCGAGAAGTTTCCTCATCGTTATCGACAATTTCCGCTACGACCAGTGGAAAGTGTTGGCACATGACATCGGTGACCTCTTCGACATCGAGGAAGATATGTATATGAGCATTCTCCCCACTGCCACCCAGTATGCACGCAATGCCATCTTCAGTGGACTGATGCCTGACAAGATAGCCAGATGTTTCCAGACCTGTGGGTAGACGAGGAAGAGGAAGAAGGCAAGAACCTCAACGAGGCGCCCCTCATACAGACTCAGTTCGACCGATATCGTCGTCACAACACCTTCAGCTATCATAAGATCAACGACTCCATGGGAGCCGACAAATTTCTTGACAAGTATAATGAGCTGAAAAACTACGACCTGAATGTGGTAGTCATCAACTTCATAGACATGCTCTCCCATGCCCGCACCGAGTCGAAGATGGTCCGCGAGTTAGCCAACAACGAGTCTGCCTATCGCAGCATTACTCAGAGCTGGCTTCACCACTCTGTGCTGTCCGAACTCTTCAAGCTCCTGTCGCAAAGCAATTATAAAGTCATTATCACCACCGACCATGGCAGCATAAGAGCCACCAAGCCTCTGAAGATCGTAGGCGACCGCAACACCAACACAAACCTGCGCTACAAGTTAGGCAAGAACCTTGCCTATAGTGCCAAGGACGTATTTGTCATCAAAGACCCACACAAGGCACTGCTTCCTGCGCCCAACATCAGCACCTCGTATGTGTTTGCCTATGGCGATTCCTTCTTCGCCTATCCGAACAATTACAACTATTACGTTTCCTACTATAAGGACACCTTCCAGCATGGAGGCATCTCCATGGAAGAGATGCTCATCCAATGATCACCCTCTCACCCCGAAAGCGATAGATGACAGAAGGTTTCATGACCATCGGTCAAGGAGAAAACTCAAGAACAGAACAAATAACACAAAGCCCAACAAGACATAGTCCAAAGGCACAACTTAATAAAAAATATAGCAATATGGAAATTAAAATCAACTCATTAGAGGACATACACAACGCAGCAAAGGCGTTCATCTCGAACATGGGTGACAGCAAAGTCTTCGCCTTTTACGGAAGATGGGAGCTGGCAAAACTACCTTCATCAAGGCATTGTGTGAAGAATTAGGAGTAGAAGACGTCATCACCTCCCCCACCTTTGCACTCGTCAACGAATACACCTCAGGCAATGGCGACCCCATATACCACTTCGACTTCTACCGCATCAAGAAGATAGACGAAGTGTACGACATGGGCTACGAAGACTACTTCTATGGTGGCAACCTCTGCTTCTTAGAGTGGCCAGAACTCATAGAGTCCCTTCTACCAGAAGATGTCACCAAAGTTCACATCACCACAGAAGCAGACGGCTCCCGCACCATCTCTTTCTAACCCTGCACAAAAGCAGGAAAACCAATCGCATATATAATATTTATGCTCACGTTCGCACGCGTACATTATATTATATATGCGTTTTTTCATTTTGCAACATCTCAAGGATGATGTATTCCTCACATTCTGTTCTTCTGACTTTCTCCAGCACCCATAGCCTTATACTTGCTACGAGTGACATAAGTAATTAACTATAAGTATGACTAAAATACAAGTAAGTCAACGTGAATTATAAATAAGCAATAACTGAGTCAACTCATATTATCAATAACACTTAGAGTGGTCAACTAAAATCGTTAAACCACAGCGAAAATTTCGTTGAACCACTGTATATTCTCCGTTCAAAGGCTTTGAACGGACATTCAAAGGCTTTGAACGCACATTCAAAGGCTCTGAACGGACATTCAAAGGCTCTGAACGGAACTTTCAAAGGCTAAAAAAAAAGAGTTTTATAGTATAAGAGCAAGATTTCTCTCAGTATGAAGTGAAAGTTTTAACGGAATTCAAGGGTGATAACTCAAGTATCGCACTCGTTATTCATCTATCGTTAATGGGAATGTGAGAGGAGATTTTAGCACTATTTCTATCATAGTCAAAAAAAAGCATGGCGGAAAGCCATGCTTTTGTATGAAGCGATTGGGGATTAGAGGAGTGCCTGGAACTTCTCGACGAGGGCTGGCTTTTTAGCAGAACCAACAAACTTGTCAACGAGCTTACCATCCTTGAAGAAGAGAAGGGTAGGGATATTACGAACACCAAACTCCATGGCGATATCCTCGTTCTCTTCCACATCACATTTACCTACTACTATCTTGCCATCATACTCTGAAGCAAGCTCAGACACGATGGGTGCCAACATACGGCAAGGACCGCACCATGTTGCCCAAAGGTCAACTACCAAAGGCAGCGAACCATTCTTATAACTCTCGAAATTCTCGGTTGTAATTGTAACTTCCATTTTTTCTTATTTTTAATTGTTTGTATTGTTCATATAATTACTGCAAATAATATGCCAAAGTTCATAACCCATACAGCAGTTGAGACAACACCCAAAAGGCTATGACTTTTCGAGACATCAGTTAATGCTATACGACATTTTGGGATTGTCCTCGATGAACTGGATGAGGTTCTTGTCTACATTCACCGTCTTGTCTTGGGCCCTCATAAGGATGTAGTCGTTGCTCTCCACTTCGTGTATGCGGAGGAAGAGCTGGGTACGACTTTCCTCATTGTCGCGGGCAAGGAGTGTGCTCAAGTCGCTCACCAACGTATCGTTGATGATATCACTATCTATCGTGATGGTGAGTTTGTCTAACTTTTTCTCCTTTACCGTCTGGAGATACTCCACACTCGAAACCTTGAAGTCGAGATACTGGTCGTTGCCATAACGTGACTGACACTTCGCTGTAACAAAGACGGTACAGCCCTCGGTGAACATACCCTTCCACTGTCCCCAGTCCTCACCAAAGAGAGCCAACTCGCCGGAGCCTTCGAAATCTTCTATCGTGACGAAGCCGCAGGGATTTCCCTTCTTGGTAAACTTCGACTTCACTCCGGTGATGATGCCGCCAAAGACTATATTCTCTTTCTTGGCAAGCGAGGGCTTGTCGCCTAACTCAGCGCAATGGGTGTTGCACATAGAGTTCAGCACCACACTATAGTCGTCCAAAGGATGAGCCGAGAGATAAATACCCACCAAGTCGCGCTCCTTGTTCAGTCGTTCGATGGTGCTCCATCCTTCGGCATGAGGAATGGGAGGTGTGGCTATCTCTATGGCGTCGAGTCCTCCAAAGAGAGAGGTGACAGCCTCGTGCTGCTCGCGCTGATAAAGCTGACCATATCTTACCAAGGTGTCGAGGAACATCTCGTTCTTGTTATTGACACCAAAGAAGTTCTCGCGGGGTATTCCGAAACTGTCGAAGCCACCACTCAGCGCCAGGCTTTCAAATGCCTTTCGGTTGACATTGCTGAAGTCGACACGCTGGGCAAAATCAAAGATATCTTTGTAGGTCCGTTCTTCTCGCGTTCTGCCACAATGGCATCGGCTGCAGGAGTTCCCATACCCTTGATGGCAGAAAGGCCGAAACGTATCTCGCCATGCTCGTTCACACCGAATGCACGATAACTCTCATTGACATCAGGCCCCAGGGTCTTGATATTCATCGACTGGCACTCCTCCATGAGTTTGGTAATCTCGGTAATCTGAGAGAAGCGGCGGGTCATCAGCGCAGCCATATATTCGGCAGGATAATGTGCCTTGAGATAGGCTGTCTGATAAGCTACCCATGAATAGCAGGTGGCATGCGACTTGTTGAAGGCATAAGAGGCGAACTTTTCCCAATCGCCCCATATCTTCTCGAGCACCTTAGGGTCGTGACCGTTCTCTTGTCCCTGCTTGATGAACTTAGGTTTCATCGCGTCTACAATGTCCTTCTTCTTCTTACCCATCGCCTTACGAAGGGCATCACTCTCACCTCGGGTAAAGTTTGCCAACTGGCGTGAGAGGAGCATCACCTGCTCCTGATATACAGTAATGCCATACGTGTCCTTGAGGTATTTCTCCATGCAGGGGATATCGTACTCGATAGGTTCCTTTCCGTTCTTACGGGCAATGAACGAGGGGATATAGTCCATAGGACCCGGACGGTAGAGAGCATTCATGGCGATGAGGTCCTCGAAGACGGTAGGCTTCAGCTCACGGAGATACTTCTGCATACCGGGCGACTCAAACTGGAAGGTTCCGATGGTCTGTCCCCGCTGATAAAGCTGATAGGTCAGTTCATCATCGATGGGCAACGTATCAAGATCGATGACATCACCAGTGGTCTGCTTGATAACCTTGCAAGCCTCCTTCATCTCTGACAGGGTCTTAAGACCCAGGAAGTCCATCTTGATAAGTCCCGTGGTCTCGATGACATGGCCATCATACTGGGTCACGGCTGTCTTCAGACCAGGGAAGTCTGGGTCGTCGGCAGTAGATACCGGTACCCAGTTGCTGATAGGGTCACGACAAATAATGAAGCCACAGGCATGAATACCTGTTCCTCGCACGGTGCCCTCGAGCATCTTGGCATATTTGATGGTATTGCTCTCGCGTATATCAGAAGAGAATTCTGCCTGCTGCAGTTCGGGGGTGTACTTGATGGCATTGGTCAGATTCATCTTCGCTCCATCAGGCAGTCGGTCAGGAATCGCCTTACAAAGGGCATTCGCCCTGTCGAGTGGCAGTTTCTCCACACGCGCCACATCCTTGATGGAGTTCTTGGTGGCCATACTGCCATAGGTAATGATATGGGCACAATTCTCGTGTCCATACTTATCCATCACCCATCGCAGCACCTTGCCTCGACCATCGTCATCGAAGTCGGTATCAATATCAGGCAGGTTGACACGGTCAGGATTCAAGAAACGCTCAAACAGCAAGTCATATTTCAAAGGGTCAATCTTGGTAATGCCCAAGCAATAAGCCACGACAGAACCTGCCGCCGAACCACGGCCAGGACCTACCATGACACCCAACTCCTCGCGGGCAGCCCTGATAAAGTCGGACACGATGAGGAAGTAGCCAGGGAAACCCATGGTCTTCATCACATGAAGCTCGAAGTTGACATGCTCGTCGACATTGGCAGGAAGCGGGTCGCCATAGAGTTTCTTGGCTCCCTCGTAAGCAAGGTAGCGCAAGTACTCTGCCTCAAACTTGATGCGGTATATTTTGTCGTAGCCTCCCAGACGGTCGATTACTTTCTGTCCTTCCTCGGGCGAGAGTGGATTCTGCCCATTCTCATCGGTGGTGAACTCATGATAGAGTTCCTCCTCGGAAACTCGCTCACGCAACTGCTCCTCGGTACCGAAACTCTCCGGAATGGGGAAGAAAGGCATAATGGGGCCATGGTCGATGCTATAGACCTCCACCTTGTCGAGCACCTCCAAGGTATTGGAAAGTGCCTCGGGAACATCAGAGAAGATGGCGTTCATCTCCTCACGGGTCTTGAACCACTCCTGCTTGGAGTAGCGCATACGGTTAGGATCATCAAGGTCCTTGCCCGTTGCCAGACAGAGCAGATGGTCGTGAGCCTCTGCTGTCTCCTTGTCCTCGAAGTGGCAGTCGTTGGTACAAACCAACTTGATGCCATACTCCTTTGACATCTCTATAAGTACCTTGTTGGCCCGTTGCTGCATGGGGAAGGCCTCGCGGTTGGCAAGGACAGAAGGGTCGGTCACCTCGTGGCGCTGCAACTCCAGATAATAATCATCGCCAAAGACACGATGATACCACTCGCATGCCTCACGGGCTCCTTCGATATCGCCGTTCAGTATCTTGCGTGGCACTTCTCCTGCGATACAGGCCGAACAGACAATGAGGTCTTCATGATACTTTTCCAAATCAGCACGGTCGGTACGTGGACGCATATAATATCCGTCCACCCACGAGTTGCTCACCAGCTTGATGAGGTTCTTATATCCATTATAATTCTTTGCCAGCACGATGAGGTGATAACCACTCATATCGCCTTTATCCTTCTCACGGTCTTCCTTGCGGCGATGGGCTACATACATCTCACAGCCTATAATGGGCTTGAAAGGTTCCAATCCCTCTTTCTTTCTGCCTTTGTTCACCTTGGCGCAATAGTCGCAAAGCTCCTTGATGCCGAACATCACACCATGGTCGGTAATGGCCATACCCTTCATGCCATCAGCAATAGCCTTGTCCACAAGACGGGGAATCCTGGACTGGCCATCGAGAATGGAATACTGGGTATGAACATGTAAATGAATGAAATCTTCCATTTTTATGCGTAAAACTCAAAATTTGAGTTCAAAGTTACGGGTAAAAGTTGACATAACCAAAAGAAAAAGGAGAAAAATTTGCAAAAACGACAAAAATGGTGTACCTTTGCAGCATAAAAAAACTCAATCCTACCTTATGGGACAAAGAATAAAGAAACTAAAGAAAATTAGATTACACCGTGAAGGTACAGACCAACTCGTGTATGGGATGATAGCAATAGTAGCAATCGCCGCAATCTTATGGAGCACCATTGACAACAAGATTCCTTTCTGGATTTTCGTAGTAGTCTTTGGTACGGTATATGGTATCGTACTCAACTTCTACAGATGTCCAATAAGATACTTGAATATCGAAGACACCGACAACTTGGTGGTGGCACCGGCAGATGGCAAGATCGTGGTTATTGAAGAGGTGGACAATGCGCCCTACTTCAACGACCGCCGACTGATGATTTCCATCTTCATGAGTCTTTGGAACGTACACGCCAACTGGTTCCCCGTTGACGGAAAGGTGAAATTCGTGAAGCACGTAGACGGCAACTACCACAAAGCCTGGTTGCCAAAGGCAAGCGAGGAGAACGAGCATGCCGACACAATGATTACCACACCCAAGGGAGTGGATGTGTTGTGCCGACAGATTGCTGGTGCCGTAGCACGCCGTATCGTAACCTATGCAAAGGAGGGCGAGGAGTGCTATATTGATGAGCACCTGGGATTCATCAAGTTGGGCTCACGTGTGGATGTATACTTGCCTTTGGGCTCTGAGGTATGCGTAAAGATGGGACAATCAACTACTGGTGATCAGACAATCATCGCAAAACTGAAATAAATGAGTATTAAGAAACATATTCCAAACACGATAACTTGCTGCAACCTGATTTCGGGCTGCATCGCGACATCGTTTGCCTTTGGCGGTTCACCAAAGCTGGCTTTATTGTGGATTATCATTGGTGCCATGTTCGATTTCTTCGACGGCATGAGCGCCCGACTGCTGCATGTATCATCGCCTATCGGCAAGGAGCTCGACTCTTTGGCTGACGACGTGACATTCGGTGTGGCCCCTGCCACTATCGTATTTTCGCAACTGTATGTGATGGAATACCCATCCTTCTTAGAGAGTTTGCGACCTGTGTTGCCTTATGCAGCCTTTATCATCGCGGCATTCTCGGCACTGAGACTGGCGAAATTCAATCTCGACGAGAGACAGTCAACCTCTTTTATTGGTGTGCCTACTCCTGCCAACGCTCTCTTCTGGGGCTCGCTGATTGTCTTCAATCCAGAATGGCTCACCGTCCACAGTTGGTCGGTATTCATCATCTTGGCACTCATCCTTATCACCAGCTACCTGTTGGTATGTGAGTTGCCATTGTTTGCCCTTAAGTTCAAACAATGGTCATTCAAGGGCAATGAGGTGAAATATGTTTTCATCGCCTTCACCGTTATCGTATTGGCATTAGCCATTGTCAGCGAAGGGGCTATTGGATTCCTGCAGGCATGGTGGCTTATCATCTTAGTGTATGTCCTGACATCACTCTTCCTGTTCTTAAAGAAGAAAAAATAAAAACATATCATCATAACAAAGGGCTTGTTTCATTACGAAACAAGCCCTTTTTATATTTAATGCTCTCAAATCGGCAAGAAAGAAGCCAATTCCCAACTCCTATTCTCTCATCCTAAGAGAGCAAGTATGCTTTACGAGCAGGACTAATTGTGAACGAGAGTACCAATCTCCTCGCCTTCCATGACCTTCTTAAGGTTGCCTACGACATCCATATTGAAGACATAAATAGGAAGGTTGTTCTCCTTGCACATAGTGGTGGCGGTGAGATCCATCACCTTCAAGCCCTTTGTGTAGATTTCGTCGTAGGTAATCTCACTAAACTTCGTGGCAGTTGGGTCTTTCTCCGGATCGGCGGTATAGATGCCGTCTACTCGGGTTCCCTTGAGCATCACGTCGCCTCGATCTCGATGCCACGCAATGAAGAACCAGTATCTGTGGTGAAATATGGACTGCCGGTACCTGCAGAGAAGATACAGATATAGCCAGCCTCCATTGCCTCGATGGCTTTCCACTTGCTATAGAACTCGCCAATGGGCTCCATACGAATGGCTGTAAGCACTTTGTTCTTTACGCCAATAGCGCCTAAGGCACTACTCAGAGCCAAGGAATTGATGACGGTAGCACACATTCCCATCTGGTCGCCCTTTACGCGGTCGAAACCCTTCTGACTTCCGCTGAGTCCTCTGAATATGTTGCCTCCGCCTATCACGATACCAATCTGTACACCCATCTCGTGTACTTCCTTGATTTGGCGTGCATAGTCGCTCAATCGTTCTGGGTCGATGCCATAGCTCTGGCTTCCCATCAAACTTTCTCCACTCAACTTCAGGAGAATTCTCTTAAATTTTGCCATATTCGTTGAATATTTTAATTAATAATGTTTTCTCTTTTTGTGTGGACAGAAATAATCTCTTGCCCTGCTTACAACTTGATCTTGATTTCGCCAAAAGAATAGGAGCGGATGTGGCCTTGCTTATCGTGCAGAATGAGATGTCCATCATCCTCTACCTCTACGATGGCACCCTCGAACTCACCATCCTTGTCCTCATACCAATGATAACCCTTACGGCGATAAAGCGACTGATGGTAAATACCGGAAACATCCATATAGTCAGCACGACGCAGAAGTTCGTAATAACCGGCAAAGGCTTCCAAGATCTTCTGCAACAATTCTTCGCGGTCTACATCATGTACCAAAATCTGACGCAGCGACACAGGATTGGGAGCATCACTTACAAACTCTTCTTGGTTCACATTGAGTCCTATGCCAAAGACGCATCGCTTGATACCCTGCGAACATACCGAAGTCTCTATCAGCGTTCCACTTATCTTTTTGTCATACCAGTATACGTCGTTGGGCCATTTCAAGGTAATGCCCTCGGTATAGGTATCAAGAACATCTTTCAAGGCTATGGCTCCTGCCATAGACAAAAGAAACTGACGGGTTACCGGCACCCACACCGGACGCACCAAGATACTGAAGAGGAGGTTCTTTCCGCGTTCACTCTCCCATGCATGTGTGCCTTGACCGCGACCTGCAGTCTGGTAGTCGGCTACAGCGACCACCATCTCCTCATCATCTGAAGGAGAATAGCTCTTCAAATATGTATTGGTAGAGTCTGTCTCCTCTAACTTGATTATCTTTGTATTCATTATAATAATATGTAAATATAAGTTTCAAAAATCACTCAGTTCTGCCAACAACAGGGAAGCCCCCTGTCAAAAAGGAGCTGACTGTTCACCCACTGCTATAAGACCAGTAATGGATTGAAGGCATCAACCAGATGGTCGATGCGCTCTATCTTAGAGGGAGAGCCCACAATAGAGATGATGTCGAAACGCAACTCCTGTACTACTGCATGTCCCTTGACATAAGCATTGGCTGCCACGGCAAGATTACGCATTTTACGTATATCAACAGCCTCTTCGGGAGCCCTCATATCATCAGAGGCACGAGTCTTCACCTCTACGACCACCATGGTGCAAGCATCCTCCGAAAGAGCTACGATATCAAGGTCGCGCTTGCCGAAACGCCAGTCACGATCCAATATCGCATAGCCCTTCGACTCTAAGTATCGCGAAGCCTCAGCCTCGCCCCACTTCCCCAAATCGTTATGTTCCGCCATGCTGTCCTAACTTCTTCACCGCCTTTTGTGCCTGCGGCTATCTTGTGCAAAAATAACACTTTTATCTCTAAACTCAAACTTTTTCATCCATATTTTCTTTTCACTCTCATTTTTTTATAGTACTTTTGTACCAAAGCAATAAAGATACAATGAACGAGACAGAAAAGAAAGACGAAGAGTTTATGCGGAAAGCGCTGGCAGAGGCCCAGGCTGCATTCGACGAGGACGAGATACCTGTGGGAGCCGTCATCGTATGTCAGGGAAGAATCATATCAAGAGCTCACAACCTGACGGAGATGCTGCACGATGTTACCGCCCATGCAGAGATGCAGGCCATCACAGCTGGTGCCAATATGTTGGGAGGTAAATATCTGAAAGACTGTACACTCTATGTCACCGTAGAGCCATGCACATGTGTGCCGGAGCCATAGGATGGGCACAGATAAGCAGGGTGGTTTATGGAGCAGGCGACGAGAAGAGGGGATATACAAAATATGCGCCGAAGCACTGCATCCTAAGACTACAGTCACTTCGGGCGTATTGGAAGATGAGTGCCGGGCACTCATGATAAACTTCTTTGAGCGTAAAAGATAGACCGGATTACTTGACGAGTACTACCAAATACTTGCTGGTGCTCCAGAATATCTGTGGATTGGTGATGCGCAAAACATACTGCTTGCTGGCATCATGAGTAAGCGAATAGCTGCTTGCAGGATGTGCTGTGAGCAACTTGGCAGACTTGGAATAGAGCTTGATCTCTGTAGTGTTGCGAATATCAACCTTGGTAAAATAGTTCTTATTGAAGTTGCCATTCATCACCTTGCCACCTTCCAGGATATGCTGACCCTTAAGTTCCTTCTTGGTACCAAAAACATACCATGCAGTATTGAGTTGCTTATCTTGAGCGTTGATGGTCTCTGCCTTCTGCTGATTGTCGGCAGAAAGATTACTTACATTAGTATTCAAGTTGCCAATAGTTTCATCGAGTTCTGAGATATGGATATCTTTCTTGTCCAACTCCTCACGCAAAGCCAGCAACTGCTTGTCTTTCTCTTCCAACTGAGCAGTGAGGTTCTCGATGGTCTTCTTGAGTTGTCCACCCTTCAAGGTACTGCTTTCCAACTGTTTCTGCAACTTGGCAATCAACTCTCTGTTCTGCTTCATGCGCTCGGCAATAAACTGGATGTTTTCCTTGAGATTCTGTTTTTTGCTTGTACCCTCGCCATTCTTCAACAAGGCGACACGATTTTCTGCCTCATTAATCAAGCGGAATCCTTCTTCGATGTCATTCAGCGTGCCCATCATTTCATTGATTTCACTGTCTTTCTGAGCGATAACATCGTTCAGCGAGTCTGTCTGTTGAACACTCGCCAGTCCGGGAGCATTCTTGCCGTCCTTACAACCTGTCATCAACAAGGCTGCGCAGCAAACCATAAAAAATAACTTTTTCATAATTATTCTCCTTTATCACTTTGTTTATAATGCTTTTTCTTTTCCTCGCGCTTGCGCTCTTTCATTTCCTCCTTCAGCTGCTTGGGATCCTTGCCAGCCAAGACAATGACAAACTCGCCACGCGGCTCCGTCTCCATGAAATGAGAGATGACTTCCGACAAAGTGCCACGTACACTCTCCTCGTGAAGCTTGGAAATCTCGCGACAACAACTCACCTGGCGGTCTTCACCGAAAACCTCTGCAAACTGCTGCAAGGTCTTCACCACACGGTAAGGCGACTCATAGAATATCATCGTGCGAGTCTCGTCCTTGAGTGACTCCATATAGGTCTGGCGCCCTTTCTTCTGTGGCAGGAAGCCCTCGAAACAGAAACGGTCACAGGGCAGTCCTGACGAGACGATAGCAGGGATGCAAGCTGTGGCTCCCGGTAAAGTCTGCACGGTGATGCCTGCCTGAGCAGCCTCACGGGCCAGATAGAAACCAGGGTCGCTGATACCTGGCGTACCAGCATCGCTGATAAGTGCGATGGTCTCGCCTGCTTTCAACCGGTCGACTATGGCAGCCGTTGTTCCATGTTCATTAAACTTATGATGCGCCATCAAGCGATTGCGGATATCGAAATGCTTCAGCAGAACACTCGATGTACGAGTGTCCTCCGCAAGCACCAAATCAGCTTCTTTCAGAACTCTGATGGCTCGCATTGTCATGTCCTCCATATTACCTACTGGAGTCGGTACTATATATAATGTGCCCATACAGCGTACAAATGTAGTTAATAAATCTTTCTTAGCAAAAAAAAAAAGGATTTTCTTTGCAATTTTTAAAACCTTATTGTTAATTTTGTCACCGAAATGACAGAATACCTAATTGGGGAGACACACCGCCCCGGAAGAATTGAAGTGGTGTGCGGGTCGATGTTCTCTGGAAAAACAGAGGAACTCATCCGTAGAATGAAGCGAGCTAAGTTCGCCAAGCAGAAGGTTGAGATCTTCAAGCCTTCGCTCGACACACGCTATTCGGAAGAAGATGTAGTGAGCCACGACAAGAATACAATCAGGTCGACTCCTATTGATTCTTCTGGAGCCATCCTCCTGTTGGCTTCCGACATCGACGTAGTGGGTATCGACGAGGCGCAGTTTTTCGACGATGGACTGGTTGAGGTTTGTAATCAACTGGCAAATAATGGTGTACGAGTCATCGTGGCAGGACTCGACATGGACTACAAGGGAATTCCCTTCGGACCCATACCTGCCTGTGCGCCATTGCCGACGAAGTGACAAAGGTGCACGCCATCTGTGTCAAGTGCGGCGCATTGGCTTATGTGAGCCACCGACTTATCCACAACGACAAGCGTGTGCTGCTTGGAGAGAAAGACGAATATGAACCTCTCTGCAGGGAATGCTACCAAAGAAGTATCGACATAGAGATGAAGGCTGAAACAGCTGAGAATCTCAAACTATAATTTACTCAACTTTCGCAAATAGGGAAGTAAAAGAATTCAAATATCACTATGGCCAAGGAAATTACATTCGACAAGTTCGTACGTTGGGCTGGTATTATCATCCTGATATTAGGAATACTCTACGTCACTAATTATCTGAGCAGTGTGCTGTTGCCATTCTTCATTGCATGGTTCTTTGCATACCTGCTCTACCCCGTCGTGCTGTTTATAGAAAACAAAATGCATGTTCGCATCAGAGCCTTGTCCATCATCATCGCCATGCTGACCATGATAGCCGTCATTGGTGGTGTGATATGGCTCATCATTCCTCCGATGATAGACCAGTTTGACAAACTGGGTGATGTGCTGACAAATGGTCCATCAAACGACTCATACCAATAACCTCACGGCATTGATCAAGGAATGGATGCAAAACAACCAGGACCAGATAGAGCGGTTCTTGAGAAGCAAGGATTTCTCGGATACCATGAAGTCAACCATGCCCAAGCTGTTTGCCGTAGTGGGACAGACAGCCAACGTACTGCTGAGCATCATCGCCTCGATGATTACCTTATTATACATGTTCTTCATCCTGCTCGATTATGAAACACTTACAGCCAACTGGGTGCGTATCTTCCCTAAGAAGAACCGCCCATTCTGGCAGGCGCTAATGAACGATGTGAAAAGGGAACTCAACAACTACATACGCGGTCAGGGTATGGTGGCACTTTGCATGGGTATCATGTTCTGTATAGGTTTCACCATCATCGGTTTCCCGATGGCCATCGGATTGGGTATACTGATAGGTATTCTCGACCTTGTACCCTATCTGCATACCTTTGCCCTGATTCCTACAGCTTTCCTCGCTATGCTGAAAGCTGCCGACACAGGACAGAGTTTCTGGTTAGTCTTCGGTCTTGCATTTCTGGTGTTCTGCGTGGTTCAGGTGATTACCGATATGGTGGTTACACCTAAGATTATGGGTAAAGCGATGGGACTGAATCCAGCCATACTGTTGCTCAGTCTTTCGGTATGGGGCGCTCTGTTGGGCTTCTTAGGTCTTATCGTTGCCCTGCCGCTGACCACTCTTCTCATCGCTTACTGGCAGAGGTATGTGACAAGAGAAAAGCCTCATTATCTTGGCAAAGAATCACAAGATACGGAAAAAACAATAGCAGAAAGTTCCGAAAATAAAGAAAAATAGCAAAAAATAAGATAAATATTTGGTTAATTCAAAAAAACATCGTACCTTTGCACTCGCTTTCGTACAGAAAGTTGGAGATTGACTCGCTAGCTCAGCTGGTAGAGCACAACACTTTTAATGTTGGGGTCATGGGTTCGAGCCCCATGCGAGTCACATAACGAAAAGGACTTTACTTCGGTAAAGTCCTTTTTGTTTTATGATATCGTTTGTTTGATGTACGCTCTTATTTGATGATTCTGCCTGATTATCCTACGCGTTTAGTCGTCTTGCTTACTCATTATTCCTGCGTTTGGTCATCTTGCTTACTTGTAAAAAAGAAAGCTGGTACGTGCTCATATTCTTATATAATAATTAGGTACGCGCACGTACGCGTACCTTTGTTATATAAGTATTAACTATTCTTCTTCGACTTGACACCGCTACCCTTGGTCAAGGTCAAGGTGGAGCGTTGAAGTTTCTTGCTGCCATGGTCGAAAACTACAGCGGGATTCATGCGGCGGCCATGGAAGGAGATTTCGAAATGAAGATGTTCTGTCGTTGCCCTTCCTGTACGGCCGGTAAGACCTATGACCTGACCAGCCTTCACCTTATCGCCGCGCTTGACAAAGTTTTTGGACTGATGGCTATACAAGGTCTCGAAACCATAAGCATGCTTGATACGTATACAGTTGCCATAACCATAGAAAGGCCCCGAAGCCACTACAGTACCATCAAAAGCTGCTAAAATTTTATCGTTGGGACGAGTCTTGAGGTCTACACCAGAATGCAGCGCTTGCCACCGTAAGGACTGATCACCTTGCTGCCTGGCAGTGGATAAGCCCAATGAGATGCAGAGATCTTCTCTAAATCCAACTTAAAAGTATTAGACTTCTGGAAGGGATCGGCCTCCTCTTCCGGATCGAGAGTAAACTCCCTGTCCTTTTTGTCAGAAGAAGACACCTTGCCTCCCACAACAGTCACACTGATACGGTTGCCCGTCTTGCGAAACTGCATGGTCTGACGACGCAGCCTGTGACTTTTCAACTCTATCACTGTCTCAGGATTGATGCGGGCTCCGTTTACCATAACAGAAAACTCACAAAACACGTCTGACCCCTTTCCTCCGACAATAGCTATGGTCTGTCCAGCCTCAACGCCCTGTCCCACCTTCACCAGGTTTTCGGCATTGAAAGCATAAACTGTCTCTAAACCGTTATCGTGACGGATCACAATAACATTACCATAATTTACTGTCTTGCGGGAAAGGCGCACATAACCATCAAACATCGCCTTGACGGCATCGCCCTTCTTGGTCTCTATATGCAGGATGCTATTATTATTCTCCAACGTAGCCTTACCCACTGGAAGAGGAAAAGAATACTCCTTCTCCCGAAAGTTCTCAAAGTCTACATTGAAAGCATTGCTCCGTTCAAAAAGTCCTGGCGTGGCAATACTTATCTGTTGCTGTTCGGCAGCAGTAAACTGATTTTTGCCTGGCATGAAAGACGAAACGATGATGAAGCCACAGCATAATAAGGCCGCAACCATCGTTGCCGCATAAATATGGCTAAGTTTGTTGATTAGGTTCTTGTACATGACTGTTTTATAGAAATTAGAAAAGTATGATTCCGGTGAAGATTCTTCCAGACTGAATGCCCAACCTACGGGCAGAGAAGAAATCATCACTGTGCTGATAGGTGCAAATACCTGACTGATGGATATGGACAGCAGGGATGCCCGACTCTTGTAATAAAAGTGAATTGCAAAGAGGTAAATCGATGTGCCACTTCATGGGCTGATCCACATTTCCCTCTTTCTTCATGTTAGGACGCTGGTCGGCAATAGCAGGCATATCAAAACCGCCCTGCACGAACTCCTCATAAACCTCATCGCCTACCTCAAAAGCTTCTTTGGATATACCTGGACCAATGACAGCCTTCAATTCTGAGGGACGTGTATGAAAAGAGGTGCACATCATCTCAATGGTTTTCTGCACTATACGCTGTACGGTGCCTCGCCATCCGGCATGAATAGCAGCCATGGCATGATGAACCTCATCATAAAGAAGCACAGGAATGCAGTCGGCAGTAGAAACACCTATGCACACACCCCGCAGGTCGGTAATCAGCGCATCGACTCCTTCGAGAATCATCTTGCGGACAGGCTCAGGTTTTGAAAAAAACTCCCCATCAACCCTTCGCACTTCTATGCCATGCACCTGATGAGGCATGACGATATGTCGGCAGACACACCTAAGCGTTCTGCCAAAAGGCGACGGTTCTCCCAAATATGTTCGGAAGAATCGCCACAATACTCATTGATATTGAATTCGCTATAGTTGCCCAAGCTCACTCCGCCTTTTCGCATGGTAGAGAAAGCCAGGACTCCTTCAGCAACAGTATATTCTTTCAGCATCTGCAGAGAATTTTTACTCGTATTCAAAGTCATCGAGGTCGTCGACATCCTCAATCTCCGACTCATCGATATACTCTACAATATCCTCGCCTTCGGCAGCCAACTCCTGCTGGAACCGGCTCATATCCTTATCACGATGCACGAGAGTGTCTTCAGAGGTAATCTCCTGGAGCTTGTTACTCTCCGAATTGAGTTCACGCCAAAGCACATCCTTCAACTCCTGGATACCCTGTCCGGTAACCGAGGATATGAAGACTACCGGCAAATCGTCAGGCAGGTTTTCCTTCAGCATCTCTATCAACTCCTCATCGAGCAAATCGCATTTGGTAACAGCCAGCACGCGATGTTTGTCAAGCATCTCTGGATTGAAGTTTCTCAACTCGCCAAGAAGCACTTCGTATTCCTTCTTGATATCATCGGTATCACCTGGCACCATGAAGAGCAAGAGTGAGTTGCGCTCGATATGGCGTAAGAATCGCAAACCTAAGCCTTTACCCTCGCTGGCACCCTCGATGATACCAGGAATGTCGGCCATCACAAAGGACTGATGGTCGCGATAATCGACAATTCCCAAAGAAGGCTCAAGGGTGGTAAACGGATAGTTGGCTATCTTGGGACGGGCACTGGAGACCGAAGACAGCAGGGTGGACTTGCCCGCATTGGGGAATCCCACCAATCCGACATCTGCCAGGAGTTTCAGCTCCATGATAATAGTCATCTCCTGCATAGGCTCGCCTGGCTGTGCATAACGGGGAGCCTGGTTGGTAGAAGTGCGGAACTGGAAGTTTCCCAATCCTCACGACCACCTTTCAGCAGCAACACCTCTTGTCCATCGTATGTAACGTCGCACACGTACTTTCCTGTTTCGGCGTTATATACCACGGTTCCACAAGGCACATCAATATAGATGTCCTTGCCATCGGTTCCATGACACTTGTCTCGTCCACCATTGCCTCCATGTTCGGCAAAGAAGTGACGCTGGTACTTTAAGTGCAATAAAGTCCAGTAATTATGATTTCCACGCAGATAAATGCTTCCTCCGCGTCCGCCGTCACCACCGTCAGGACCACCATTGTTGGTACTTTACGTGGCGCAGGTGCATGGAGCCCTTGCCACCCTTACCAGAGCGGCAGTTAATTTTTACGTAGTCTACGAAATTGGATTCAGCCATTTTAATGTCTTATGTTTAATGTTTAGTAAAAAATATCTTGCTATCTTGAGGCTGGCAAAAGGGCAAATGTGTAATGTCGAACATTTACTGAAGCATGACCTCGATGGCACAAGCCTTACTAAACATTAAACATTACACATCAAACCTTATATCTTAGAGATTGTCAATGACATTACAAACACGAGCGAAGATCTCGTCTACAGTACCCAAGCCCTCGATGTGGTGATGGATACCTTCCTTCTCATACCAGTCGATGAGTGGAGAAGTCTGTGTGTGGTAAACATTCAAGCGCTTCTTGATAGTTTCCTCATTGTCGTCAGAACGACCACTCTCCTTACCACGGTTGATAAGACGTGCCATCAACTCATCCTCAGGAACAGAAGTTCAATCATGGCAGCCACCTTATGACCACGCTCTGCCAACATCTTCTTCAAAGCCTCAGCTTGTGGAATAGTACGTGGAAAACCATCAAAGATGACACCCTTGTGCTCCTTACCGAAACTGTCGTACACACTTGCCAGGATATCAATCATCAACTCATCAGGAATCAACTGACCATTGTCGATGAAGCCCTTGGCAGTCTTGCCGAGTTCTGTACCGTTTTTGATTTCGCTACGAAGTACATCACCTGTTGAGATATGACCCAATCCGTACTTCTCAATCAGCTTGTCGCTCTGAGTGCCTTTACCTGCACCTGGCGCACCGAAAATTACAATATTCTTCATTACTATTTTATGTTGTTGAAATAATTATCCTTAAACTAATCTTCTACTATCGTATAGATGTCGCGCAGGTTACGGCCCTGCTGGTCGTAGTCAAGTCCATAGCCTACAATAAAATCATTAGGAATTTCCATCACCGCATACTTGATATCGAGAGGCACACGAAGATTGCCTGGCTTCACAAGCAAAGAGCAGACATTGATCGAAGCAGGATTCTTCTCCTTCAGACTGTCGATCATCTTCTGCATGGTGAATCCGGTATCTACGATATCTTCAACGATGATGATATGACGGCCCTCCACTTCCTGATTGATTCCCAACAGTTGTTTCAGATTGCCCGTGGAACTGGTACCCTCATAAGAAGCATACTTCACAAAGGATATCTCGCTGGGGATTGACACCATACGCATCAGATCGGCAGCAAATATAAATGCGCCATTCAACACAGCCAAAAACAAAGGATTCTTACCATCCATGTCCTGGTTAATACGGTCGGCAACAACTTGCACTTTCTTCAAAATTTCCTCTTCTGGAATAGAGGTTTTAAAAGTCTTGTCCTTGATTTTAACTATACTCATAGTTCCAAAAATAATATTTTCTGCAAAATTACTAAAAAAATACGGAATATCTTATAGTTATCGAGCATTTTTTCGTATTTTTGCAGAAGTATGAAGATTTTTACGAGTACTCAGATACATGAGCTGGATAAATATACCATCGACCATGAGCCTGTCTCCTCTATCAATCTGATGGAGAGAGCTGCCAAGGCCATCACCCACTGCATAGAAGCAGAATGGTCGAACAGGACACCTATTGTGGTCTTCGCCGGACCAGGAAACAATGGAGGTGATGCACTTGCCGTGGCCAGACTGCTGGCAGACGACGGCTATCAAGTTTCCGCATTCTTATTCAACATTCACAACAAACTCTCCAACGACTGCGCCCTGAACAAGAAGCGTCTCATAGAGAGTAAACGCATCAAACAATTTACAGAAGTATCGGTCAACTTCGAGCCTCCCACGCTGACACCAGACACCGTGGTCGTGGACGGACTCTTTGGCAGCGGACTGAACAAGCCGCTTACCGGAGGTTTTGCCGCCATGGTGAAATACCTAAACTCATCGCCAGCCAAAGTGGTCAGCATCGACATTCCGTCGGGACTGATATGCGAGGACAACACCTACAACATATCAGCCAATATCCTGAAAGCCGACCTCACGCTGACACTACAACAAAAGAAGTTGTCGATGCTGATGGCGGACAACCAGAAATATTTGGGAAGGCTCAAGGTGCTGGACATCCGCCTGTCTCCCGAATACATACAAAACACCGACTGCAGGTATCGCATCCTGGAGGAAAACGACATACGGGGCATTATGCAACCCCGTGACGACTTTGCTCATAAAGGAAGCATGGGGCACGCACTCCTCATAGCCGGCTCTTACGGAATGGCGGGAGCTTCTATCCTTGCCACCAAAGCCTGCCTGAGAGCAGGAGCAGGAAAAGTCACCGTGCATTCACCCAAGCGCAATTATGACATCATGCAGATAAGTGTGCCAGAGGCCATACAGCAGATGGACCCTGAAGAAACCCTGTTCAGTCATCCTGTAGATACCGAACCTTATAATGCGCTCGGAATAGGTCCGGGGTTAGGCAGCAACGAGACAACAGCCATCGCCCTGATAGCACAGATCAGACGAAGCACCTGCCCTTGGTCATCGATGCCGATGCCATCAACATCCTTTCAAGTCACCGGGCATGGATGCAACAGTTGCCCAAGGACATCATCCTCACTCCCCATCCTAAGGAGTTCGACCGTCTGGCGGGCACCACAAGTTCCTGCTGCTACGAAAGACTAATGAAGGCAAGCGAACTGGCAGAAAGGCTGCAGGCTTACATTCTGCTGAAAGGACATTATTCTGCCTGTGCCTGCCCAACGGACACATAGACTTCAACTCCACTGGCAACAGCGGCATGGCGACAGCAGGAAGCGGAGATGTGCTGACCGGAATCATCACAGCCCTGCTGGCACGAGGTTACGACGCACCTTCTGCCTGCAGGATAGGAATGTACCTGCACGGACTGGCCGGCGACTTGGCTGCTAAAGACTTAGGAAAGGAAAGTCTCATTGCCGGCGACATCATCAATTATCTGCCCAAAGCTTTCCTGAGAATGGAAGACTGAGGAGAAAAATAAGTTTTTTTAAACATATTAGAGAAATAAATGAACATTTTTGTTGTTCATTTATTTTTTTTAGTATATTTGCCACATGAAGGGGGAAATTATAACCTAATCACAAATTTATAAACTACTCAAAGTATGTTAAATCACAATCTAAAACACCATCTGTTACCATCAGCATTATTGGTGGCAGGTTTCCTGACCTTAACAGGATGCACGAACAACGACTATGACCTAAACAACGTTGACGCTACTATGGGATTCGGAAGTGAGTCTTTGGTAATTCCCAACAGTTCAACCAAAGAAATTCAGCTGAAAGATGTTCTCGACCTCAAGGAAGGCGGTTGCGTAGTGACAGATGCTGCAGGCAACTACCTGTTCCAGCTGGCTGGAGGAGATGTAGAGGCAGCCTATCCAAACATTTCGCCTATCATCCTCGACGTTACCAACGTGTTCGATGGCGATATTTCACTGAGCAACGCAGCTTCTACGGGTGCCAAGGCAAGACGCGCTCCCGGCAGCAGCCTCCATCTTGCTTCACCCAAGGTCATGATGTTCGAATATCATGGCAACGACAAGGCTGTAAAAAGTCTTAATGAGGCTAAGATTAACGAGAACGAGACCGAAATCAGTATCAGACTCGACTTCAGCAACATCTCGACAGCTGTCTCCAACATTGAGTCGGCTACTCTCACCTTGCCAGCATACCTCAGCATCAATCATCTGGTGATAAGAAACGGCAACGGAGTTCCCACACACAATGGTTCGAAAGTTACCATCACAGACATCTCTACCGCACGTCCCCTTGAGCTGAGCCTCAAGACACAGAAACTGGACTTCACCAATCATAACGACCACGGAAGCCTCAGCATCAACAACGGAGCGATAGACCTGACGGGATACTTCAGCATAGCAATGCAATGCAATGTGACAGGTGCAATGCCCGACAATCCTACTATCAAGGCCAAAATAGGCGTAGCCGACAGAACCATCACGATGAATAGTGCCACAGGTATCTTCGACCCAAAGATCAATCTGAACACTTTGGGAGAAGTTGACGTGACAGGGCTTCCCGACTTCCTGGATGACGACGACGTTGTGGCCGATCTCGACAATCCTCAGATTTTGCTAACCGTAAACAACGACATGGATGTGGCAGTTACTGTTAGTGCGACAGTCATCTCGACAAAGGAAGGCAGAGAACTGGCACGCGTCACTCTGCCGGAGATGAGTGTAGCGAAGAACGGACTGAGCAAGATCTGCATCTGCCGACAGAAGACAAGCGAACTGACCCAGCAGTACGGCGAAGCCAACGTGTATGCCGTGAGCAACCTGTCGACACTCATCAACCGCATACCCGACCACATCAAAATCGTAGACGTGAACGCTCATGCTAAGGCAGAGGTGGCTACCATAGTATTTGGAGAAGAATACCATGTGAAGCCAAGTTATAAGGTCAATGCCCCATTGGCTTTTGGCGAAAAGGCAAACATCGTTTACGAAGACTCTTTTACTGGATGGAACGACGATATCGACGAACTCGACCTGGCCGAGGGAACCTACATCGAGGTGACAGCCAACGTAGAGAACAAGGTTCCAGCCTACCTCACCGTAAAAGCATATCCAGTAGACGCACAGGGCAACAAGATAGAAGACAAACTGCTCATCGAGATTCCCGACGAGGTGGCTGCATCGACAGACGGAACAACAGCCGTAACAACACCTATCACCATGAAGATTACACCCAAGGTAAAGAACTCGCTCAAGCAGTTGGACGGACTCGTATTCCGACTGGAAGGCTCCGCCAAGTCTGCCAATGGCAACAAGGTGACGGGCATCTGCCTCAACGAAAGAGAGCATACCCTGAAACTGAACGACATCAAGGTGAAGATTGTCGGAAAGATTATCGGCGACTTCAACTAATGAGAGTGTCAGACCAAACATACCTATTTTATATATAATAAATAAGAAAGCCCTATGAAATTACAACATATCAAGAAACAATTGCTCACAGTGGCACTGACTACTGTTGCAATGGGTGCCATGGCACAGAGCCTCAACTCGGCATATTACACTGAAGACTATAAGTTCCGTCACGATCTGAACCCTGCCTATGGAAACGACCAGAACTATATATCCATTCCAGCTCTGGGCAATGTGAGTGTAAACACACATGGTAACTTCGGATACCAGGATGTGGTGATGAACAATCCTATGTATGGCGTGGAAAACGGAGCCAAGAAAATGACCACCTTCATGAACCCCTACATCTCAACAAGTGATGCTCTCGACGGATTCAGTACAGGCAACAACCGCATCACGGGTGACGTGAACATAGCCCTGCTGTCGGCTGGCTTCAAGGGCTTCGGCGGATACAACACCATCGAAGTCAACGCCAAGACCTCTTTCGGCATCGCCCTGCCCTACGAGCTCTTTGAGTTTGCCAAGAACACAGGCAACAACTCTTATGACATCGGCGACATCAGAGCACACGCCATGTCGTATGGCGAACTGGCTTTGGGTCACTCCCGCCAGATCAACAAGAAACTGCGACTCGGTGCCAAACTGAAATTCCTCTTCGGTATTGCCCGTGCTGACGTAGAGATGAATGACGTAAAGGCAGACCTGACAGCCAACGACAAATGGCTGATAAGCGCAAAGGCCAAGGCCAACATGTCGATGAAGGGATTCTGCTACAAGCAGGAAACCAAGGAATACAACGACCCATCAAAGGGAGAATATGAATATGTGAACGATGTGGACGTAGACGGCGCCGGACTGAGCGGCTTTGGTATGGCGATAGACCTCGGTGGAGAATATAAAATCAACGACAGCTGGACTGTGAACGCCTCGGTTCTCGACTTGGGCTTCATGCACTGGAGCAACAACATGCAGGCTGCCAACCGACAGGACACATTCGTCTTTGACGGTTTCACCGACATGGATGTGAAACAAGGCAATGGAAACGAAGTCTTCGATGACAAGGCTGATAAATATGGAGACCAGCTGGCCGATTTTGCCAACCTTACCGACGAGGGTGACCAGGGCAGCAGAACAACAGGCATAGGTGCCACCATCAACGTGGGTGCAAGCTACAAGCTTCCATGCTACAAGAAAATGACCTTCGGCTTACTGAGCTCTACACGCATCAAGGGTGCCTACTCATGGACAGAAGGCAGACTGAGTGCCAACTGGGCTCCTCTGAAATGGCTTGACGGTGGTGTCAACTTTGCTGTCAACAGCTTCACAGCCAGCATGGGCTGGGTGCTCAACATCCATCCTAAGGGATATAATTTATTCATCGGCATGGACCACTTGCTGGGCAAGATGAGTAAGGAATGCATCCCACTGAGCTCGAACGCCAGTGTGGCTGTCGGTATGAACATCACTTGGTAATCAGCCAACGAACCTATGCTCATTTTTCAAGTCATTTAGGGACAAAAAAAGAAGAGCGGAAATCCTTTCGGACTTCCGCTCTTTTTATGTCTTAGCGACCTACGATGATTAGTCGAGGTTAGCCAACTTGTTGTCAGAATGAAGAACATCCTTGATCTTGTGGCTATAGAGGTCAACCATGTACTCACGAGCCTTACCGCAGTACTGACGTGGGTCGAAGTACTCTGGGTGCAAAGCAAATGTCTCACGAACACCAGCAGTGAAGGCAAGACGAGAGTCAGAGTCGATGTTGATCTTGCAAACAGCGCTCTTAGAAGCCTTTGTCAACTGCTCCTCTGGGATACCTACTGCGTCTGGCAACTTGCCACCGTACTTGTTGATGATGTCAACATACTCCTGAGGAACTGAAGAAGAACCGTGGAGAACGATTGGGAAACCAGGAAGCTGCTTCTCTACTGCCTCCAATACGTCGAATGCCAATGGAGGAGGAACGAGGTGACCAGTCTTAGGATCACGTGTGCACTGCTCTGGCTTGAACTTGTAAGCACCATGAGAAGTACCGATAGAGATAGCCAATGAATCAACGCCAGTACGTGTAGCGAAGTCAACAACCTCCTCAGGCTTTGTATAGTGAGACTCCTCAGCTACTACGTCGTCCTCAACACCAGCGAGGACACCGAGCTCACCCTCTACAGTTACATCGAACTGATGAGCGTAATCAACAACCTTCTTTGTCAATGCAATGTTCTCCTCGTATGGAAGTGCAGAACCATCAATCATTACAGAAGAGAAGCCGAAGTCTACACAGCTCTTACATGTCTCGAAGCTATCACCGTGATCGAGGTGAAGCACGATTTCAGGATGGTTGCAACCCAACTCCTTAGCATACTCTACAGCACCCTCTGCCATGTAGCGGAGCAATGTAGGGTTTGCATACTTGCGAGCACCCTTAGAAACCTGAAGGATAACAGGTGACTTCAAGTTAGAAGAAGCCTGGATGATAGCCTGAAGCTGCTCCAAGTTGTTGAAGTTGAAAGCAGGAACGGCCCAACCGCCCTTGATAGCTCTTGCGAACATTTCCTTAGTGTTCACAAGACCGATTTTCTTGTAATCTACTGCCATAATAGTTTAAAATTTATAAGTTTTAATGAAACATTCAATTCATTTTTTCGAAAGAAACCATCTCCAAGAGGATGGTCTCTCTTCAAACTTCGAGTGCAAAATTACCTTTTTCAAATGAAACAGCAAAATGTTGAGCTAACTTTTCATCCCTCAAACAAGTTAAAAAAGTTTATATTTTACACGAATCCTACTCTGCTTTCATTTTTGCAAAATACAGATAGCAATTTATGCGCTCTCTCCTTTTTGTACGTTCACCTTATTAATACAATACTCACGCAAGGCATAAGCCAGCACAACGACAAAACCAGCCAAGGGCACCACAAAAGGCATCACCACATGGGTGCGGTCGGCAATGAGCCCATCAGAAGGAAGCCACAGCCACCTATAGGGGTCATCATCAGAAGCGAGGAGGCGCTCTTGGTAAGATTGCCCAATCCTACAAGGGCTATCGAGAAGATGGTGGGGAACATGATAGCCTCGAAGAGATAGTTGCACAACAATGCCACCAAAGACACTTTGCCTAAACAGCACAAAACCAAAACATTGCACACCACGCAACCCACAGCACAAACAAGGAGCATCGTGGTAGCTGCCACATGGCGCATCACCCAACTGCCCAAGAAGCGACCTACCATAAAGAAAGCCAAAGCCCCCGTCAACACCAATGAGGCTGTGCGGTCGGACATCCAGTGCATGCCGGTGACGAAGTTGATGAAATAGCTGTTGATGGAAATCTCAGCCACCTCATAACTCAGCAAGGCAAAAAGGCCAAAGACAAACATCTTGTGATGGGTGAAGAGCTTGCGGATATTGGAACCGCGCTCCTTATCCTCTGATGTCTGCTTATGACTGATTTCGGGCAGGTTGACACGCGAGAAGACTACGGCTATGGCAAGCACCAAGACACCCAAGATGGCATAAGGCACCACCACATTGCCACCTTCCTCGGTATTATTGAAGAGAAACTGACCGATGCAGAACGTGGCGAAGATGCCACCCAATCCATTAAAAGACTGGGACAGATTGAGGCGACTTGTCGCCGTCTCCTTGCTGCCCAACTCGGTGACATAAGGATTGGCTGCCGTCTCCAAGAACACCAGTCCGCACCCGATGATGAACAGGCAAAACAGAAAGGCATAGAAACTGCCTACCGAAGCTCCGGGGATGAAAAGCAGGGAACCGACACCGAAAAGCATCAGTCCGAAGACCACACCACGACGATAGCCATAGCGATTGATAAAGATGCCCGCAGGTATCGCCATCAAGAAATAACCCAAATAGGTGGTTACCTGAATCAGGGCGGAGTGAGTGATACTGATATGCAAAGCATTCTGGAAGTGCTTGTTGAGCACATCCAGAATGGCACGAGCGAAGCCCCACAAGAAAAAGAGCGACGTTACCAATACAAAAGGAACAAGATAATTTCTGTCTTTTGTTTTCTGTTGTTCTATTGACATTATTATTTATTTTTCTTCTAAAAAAACGATTATTAGTATATAACGTCAAATCGCAAAAAATATTTTATCAAAAGGAGTTTTCTTTGCAACAACCTTCCAAAAGCCATCATTTCTCTTCATAATGGAAATACTGGAACACTCCTGCTCCACTCTGTGCGTTTTTACCTTCCGTATGCTATCAGCCCACAAATCCCGATTATTAACATATTTTCAGGCAGACTCCAAATGCTATACTTATGCCATCAGCCTTAAATCCCTGTGAACCGTTTGATTAATACAGGAAAAGGCTTACCGTTATACTATAAAAATTATCATTTTAGCCTACAAAAACAGACTGATCATAGCAATATCTTTACGGTCAAAACGTTACCTATTTATATAGATAGTTTTTGTTCCACAGAAAACTTCAATACACGGCTTGCTGTGATGTCGGGAAACGGCATCGCATGACAAGGCGCCATACAAACGAACAAGTTACGACATGAAAGATTTTGCAGCGATAGATTTTGAAACAGCCAACAACGAGCGATCATCGGTATGCTCTGTAGGTATTGTCATAGTACGTGGCGGAGAGATAGTGGACAAGTTCTACTCGCTCATCAAGCCCGAACCGGAGTATTACAACTACTGGTGCAGTAAGGTGCATGGTCTGTGTGCCTCTGATACAGAAGAAGCTCCTGTCTTCCCCGATGTATGGAAGCAGATAGAACCCAAGATAGCAGGGCTCCCTCTCGTAGCTCACAACAAGGCTTTTGATGAAAGTTGTCTGAAGGCTGTCTTCCGCGTCTATCAGATGGACTATCCCGACTATGAGTTCTACTGCACTTGCGTGGCATCTCGCAAAGTGTGGCCCCAAGGCTGTCACACCCTCGATATTATCGCAGCCCGTTGCGGCTATGATTTAACAAGCCACCATCATGCTCTGGCAGATGCGGAAGCGTGTGCAGCCATCGCGATGGAGATATTATAAGCTAAGACTCTGGGCTCTTATTTGAAAGCACAACTATACAAATAAAAGCCCATAAAGCCTCTGTTCAGGATAAGAAACAGCGCACTAAAAACATATAACTTCCTTTGCCAGAAAAGTGCTCCTTAAAGGACACAATTGTGCTCTTCGCTGGGCACTATTGTGCCATAAGTAGGCATTTTTACTGCATCAGTATTTATAAAAATGGATTACGCAAAAGCCCTTCACCCTTCATCATTTCTTCTGAATCCCCTGTGTTTATCGGGGTTTCAGGGGGTGAAGTACAAACCAACCCTTCATCACCCTTCAACTTTTTGCCATTTTCAGATTCCGGCTGACTGATGCTACTACTGCATAAGCAGTCAACTATGAATACGACTAAAATGAAGTCAGTCAACGTAAATTACAAATAAGTAATAACCGAGTCAACTCATATTAGAAAAAACGCAAAGAGTGGTCAACAGAAATCCTTAAAACACAGAAATATTTACGACCTGTAGCCTGGCACGGGCTGAAAGCCCAGAAGCTCTTAGGAGGGCGTATTGAGGAATTTCAACCGTACAGTTCGAACTATTTTTTTTTTCATAATCAAAATA
>ENA-OQER01000090-OQER01000090.1-human-gut-metagenome-genome-assembly--contig:-NODE-90-length-46269-cov-5.140783_pt1 | contig 46269 bp, 67 predicted proteins | sample MGYA00242797_ERZ504639 | MGnify/ENA primary metagenome ERZ504639 (study PRJEB26092, sample SAMD00036306) | human gut metagenome | host: Homo sapiens | study: EMG produced TPA metagenomics assembly of... | reverse complement strand
CGCTGATCAGTAAGATTGCATATGGGTTTGGTGATGTTGGATGTAATTTCAGCTGGATGTTTGTCAGTAATTTTCTGATGATATTTTATACAGACGTGTTCGGAATCAGTATGGCGGCTGTGTCAGCGCTTATGCTTTTTTCAAGATTCTGGGATGCAATCAATGATCCAATTGTCGGGGGGCTTACGGATAAAACAAAATCGAAATGGGGACGGTACCGTCCATGGCTGTTAGTAGCGGCACCAATTACAGCGATCCTTCTTGTTATGACATTCTGGGCAAGACCAGACTGGCCACAGAATGGAAAAATCATTTATATGGTAATTACATATTGTCTGCTGGTTTTGGGGTATACCTGTGTGAATATTCCATATGGAACCTTGTGTGGTGCTATGACACAGGATATTGATGAACGTGCAAAAATAAATACATCCCGTTCGGTTGCAGCGATGATTGCAATTGGTGTGTTAAATATTATCACAGTTCCACTGCTCGGCAAATTCGGCAGTCATAGTGCAAAGACAGGATATCTGACGGTTGCGGTCATATATGGATGTATTTTTACAGCCTGTCATTTCTTCTGCTTTGCGAAGACGAAAGAGGCAGTGATTACTCCGGAAAAAGAAAAAATTTCTGTAAAGATACAGTTGAAAGCAGTCATGCAGAACAGACCATATCTTCTTGCATTGGCAGGGCAGATATTATTTGGATTTACATTATATGGTAGAAACGCAGATATTCTGTATTATTTTACATATGTGGAAGGAAATGCCTCTTACTACACAACTTATTCGATGTGCATCATTATTCCTTCTATCATCGGGGCAGCCTGTTTTCAACCATTATTCCGCAAGCTGAATAATAAAGGAAGAACAGCATCTCTCTTTGCTTTGTTTACAGGAATTTCCATGTTGTCTATGTTTTTCTTCAATGCCAAAGAATCATCAGCTATTTTTTATGCATTATCTGGTCTCACACAGTTTTTTTTCTCTGGATTTAATACCGCAATCTATGCAATTATTCCAGACTGTGTGGAATATGGTGAGTGGAAAACCGGACTTAGAAATGATGGTTTTCAGTATGCATTTATTTCACTTGGAAATAAAATCGGAATGGCAGTTGGAACAGCACTTTTAGCAGGATTACTTGGAAAATATGGTTATATTGCAAATCAGACACAAAATGCAATTGTACTTTCAATTATGAAACATGCATTTACGACGATTCCAGGTGTACTGTGGATTGTGACTGCGGTTGTATTATTTTTCTACCGGTTAAATAAAAAACGTTATAACGAGATTGTGGAAGAACTGAAAAATGGAAGAAAAAGTTGACATCGTGGCATTGGAAGAATTGCTGATTGATTTTACGGAAGCAGGACACAGCCAGGATGGGAGGAAATTAAAATACCGATACCAATAGAAATTTTAAAATCGGATACAATCTGAATGGCGTTTGCTTTTCTTCCGCCGGTGGATGCAAAAAGCCGTTTTTTTTTCTATCAGACCTTCCTGCTCCAGAAGGTTGAGGTTCTGGCTGACTGTGGATAAACCCATCTGCAGTTCCTGAACGATCTGCTGCTTGGAGGTCTTTTTCTTTCTGTAAATATATTGGTAACCTTTGAGTTATTATTTTTGAGACTAATGTTGGTCAGTCCCTTTTCATTCATGATGTTCTCCTGATTGTGTTACAAGATAATATTAAGTATCAAAATTATTGTAGCATAGAACGAAAAAAAGCAATAAAAAGGATATGCATTACAGAAAGCTGACGGAAAAGCAACAACGATACACAAATATGTTGGAATGATTTCTGGAAAGGGTTTACATATCTTCAAAATGCCATTAATATAAAGAAGGGATCTTCCCATCCATAAAAAATAAGATACGGAGAATTAACATGAAAAAACAATTGAAGGATACTCAGATTCTGTTGGAAATCCTGATCCTGACAGCAGCTGTTGCTATTATTGCAGCGGCAGTCTATTTTTTTCTGGTACCAAGCCATACTTCTGTCAGCAGTATTTCGGGTCTTGGTATCGTACTTTCCAACTTTGTACCGTTGCCCCTTTCCGCCATCACCATGATTCTGAACGTAGTACTTCTGATCATCGGCTTTTTTACCTGCGGAAGAGAATTTGGTGTAAAAACCGTCTACACCAGTATCATGCTTCCTGTTTTTCTTGGAGTTTTTGAAAAAATCTTCCCGGATTTTGGTTCGATGACAAACAGTCAGGAGCTGGATGTTCTGTGCTATACACTTGTAGTCAGTGTGGGACTCAGTATTCTTTTTAACAGAAATGCTTCTTCCGGCGGACTTGATATTGTAGCAAAGATCATGAATAAATATCTTCATATGGAGCTTGGAAAAGCCATGTCTCTGTCTGGTATGTGTGTTGCTCTGTCTGCAGCACTCGTTTACGACAAGAAAACGGTAGTTTTGAGTATTCTTGGAACGTATTTTAACGGAATTGTTCTGGATCATTTTATTTTTGACCATAATATCAAACGCCGGGTATGTATCATCACTCCAAAGGAAGAAGAACTTCGGGAATTTATTCTTCATGAGCTGCACAGCGGTGCTACGATCTACGAAGCCTATGGTGCCTACAACATGCAGAAGCGCAAAGAAATCATCACGATCGTAGACAAGACAGAATACCAGAAATTGATGAATTTTATCAACAAACTTGATCCGAAAGCGTTTATCACAGTTTATAATGTATCCAACATGAGATATCAGCCTAAAATGTAAAAAAGTTCCGCAGCACCTCAATCACAGAAGTGCTGCGGAATTTTTTTACCGTAATTTCCTGTGAAAACGTTTCTTGAATTACCCCATGGAGCAAAAACTCCGGCGCGGCTGAAGGAGAAGAAGAGCGAACGGATGCAGATGGATACGATCAATGACATCGTTATAGTGCAAATAAGGACACTTTTTTAGACATTATATGTCATGAAAATTTTTGAGTAAAATACAGAGAAATAGAAAACGCCGAAACCCTTGATTTTAGCGGGTTTCCGGCGTTTTTTTTTGGGTTTATGATGAGGCTTTTTTCTGTGAAATTTTGGTAATGTAAAGATATGTGATAAAAAGTGAATGTGTCATTTTCGTGTCACACTCAGAGACTCAAAACAAAGCGGCAGAAATGGCACCTTCGGCATCTTCCTTTTCCATCAGGATATGATTATATACGGACAAAACCATTTTCTCATTGTCTCCCAAAAGTGCTGCTATTCTTTTAACGGAAATCTTAGGAATCTGATAGCATAATGCAGAGCAATAGTTGTGCCTGAAGGTATGTGCGGTCAAACCGATGATAGGTTCAGCGGAGACTTTATTCAGCTTCTTCAGAATCCGCCGCCACATGCTCTTATAGCCGGAATGTGAAACAAGGGATCCATTCCGATTGGTAAAAAGCTGAGTTCCGGAAATTTCGTTTTTTACATAGTTTTCGAGTTCCCCGGATATCGCTTGCGGAATTGGAACCTTCCGGTATCCGTTTTTGGTTTTCGGTTCTTTGATATAAGGGCTGCCATCCCGATCAAAGGCCAGAGACTTATTAATGTTGATTTCGCCTTTTGAGAAGTCAATATCAAATCTGGAGAGCGCCAGAGCTTCTCCTCGTCGGATGCCGGTTCCATACAAGAGATCAATGAAAATTCGGTCAGAGGGCGACAGATCTGCGGCGGCAATGGCATTTTTTTCATTGATAGTAAGCGGTCGCTTTTCGGCAGGCTTGTATTTGATATAGGGCATGGCATCCAGCAGATCCATATAGAGATTCATAGGATACAGGCGCTCATGTACGGCGGCCTTCATGATCTGATAGAAACAGGAACGGATCTGACACTGCGTTCCCTTCTTTCCGGCAGCTTCGTTTTGAATGAGCTGATAATGCAGAGGCAGGATATCAACCAGTTTGATATCGGCGATCATCTTAAAGTGAGCGGATATGATTTGAGCGTATCCGAGCTGGGTTCGCTTGGCAAGGTCTGCTTTATAGACGGTAAGCCACTTCTGGCAAAATCACCGAAAAGAACATTTTGATTGACAACCTCGCGCAGTCCATTGATCCGGTCATTGTACTGCTGCACTTTGACTTCCAGATCCTTACTGCTTTTCTTCGAACGAATTGTGACATAATGCTTTTTGGCACCTTGGTAGGTGCGTCCCAGACGCGCGCCTGAAAATATCCATTTTTCTGACGCGAATATTTTGCTTTTGCCATAATAACCATCCTCCTTTGGATTTTTTATAGTTTACGCCTAAAAAAGGGTACAAAAATAACACCAGAACAAATTTTCTGATTGTTTGGTGTTCCAGAAAATGGTATTATGTAGGTGGTTTGGTTGTCCATTTTCTGGATGATCGATTGCCGCTCTGGTGTTGGCGCACAGGGGCGGTTTTTATTTTAATAAATTACTGGGAAATTGTTTGAATCTTTGAAAGTATTGGTAACAAGCAATCTGAAAAGATCTAAAATAGCACCGATCAAAAATCCACCGCAAGTAATTGAGAACAAAAGTCCCTTTTTAAATTTTCCAACATAAAAATTACATGCACCGGAGAAGAAAGCTAAAAATCCGCCAAGCCCAATAAGAAAATCAATATTTGATTCGCCGCCAATAATCATTACTATCATTGCAACGAACGGAATGAGGGTAAGTTTGATACAAGTTGCTTTCTTTTTGGGACTTGCTACAGTATTTAAACCCTTCAGTCCTTCTTTAATACCTTTTCCCAGTTTCTTTCCATATTCAATTGTTTTTGGCGAATAGCACAATGCGGACAAGTGGTAGCTGTATCAGAAAATTCTTTGCCACATTCAGGACATTTGATTAATGCCATGATGATTCCTCCTTTTTCTTTTGCAGAATATATTTAGGATATAACATCCCAATTATATACGAATGAAGTGTTGAAAAATTACACTTTTATTTTAAAACGCCGTGCAACATCCGCTACGGCGGATTCTACTTCCCCTGGAGCGTAGGAAGAGATATTGAGCAGAACTTTTTGCTCCATAAACCCATATGCATTCCGTTCGTATGTGATTTCCTCTACTGAAAAACTGAATTGTTGACCTTGAGCGGATAAACTCAGAAATTCTGGAACAAGGTCTTTCTGACAAATGCCCAGAAGCTGATGATCGAGGTCGAAAATCCGAATAGCATGCTGGTCAGAATCAAATGAAAATAAAAGAGGATCGCAGCATTCGAGTTTTCGAATGGCACTTTCCTGAACGCCGCTGCAGGGTTCTAATTGTTTAAAAAAGGATTTCATTTTTTACGCTCCATAAAAATATAGAATAATTTTTTTACTCTTTGCAGATAATATCCGCATGAAAATATTAATAGCAGATACCATCTTTCAAAAAAATCTCTCTCTCCGGCAGGTATCAATTCTGACCGGAGTACCGAAGTCCACGCTCAATGATCTGTGCAATGGAAGCATACCGCGATTGGATACATTGGAGCAGATCGCTAAGGGCTTGCAAGTGCGGATGCACGATTTATATGACAGCCCTTATAAGTGATTTTCAAAAAGTGTCCGAGATTTCGGACGATTTCCAAAATTTACTAATTTTCACCCTTTAGATCCGTAATATTAATATAGAGAACAAATTGTTCGAGAAAAAGATATTGAAATCGAACAAATGTTCTAGTATAATAATACCAGATCGGAGGTACATATTATGGATGATTACAAGAAACTTATAATTGAAATGCTTGATCATGCCGATGATAGGAGATTAATCCTGATCTTTACGTATGTCAAAGCGATCTTGGGGCTGAGGTAATCAGCCCTTTTTTTCTTGCAATAATTCAACCATTTTCTGCAGGGATTCCCAGTCGGATTCATCTAACGCAGCCAGCTTGATATGAACTTTTTCTTAAAAGTGTCTTCTTCATCTTTTAGAATGCCGCCGACGAAAGCGGCGATCTGTTCATCACGGGACGCTTCAATAAACATTTCTCCTTCACCGGTGCGCAGCCAGGTCTCATTGACTCTTCCTTTTGGAAAGTCTGTTTTACATATAAGAGAGATAACGGCATCACTGGGTGCATTTTTTCCTACTTCATAAGCACTAATGTTTCCTCGTGCTGTTCCTAACACATCAGCAAATTCTTGCTGAGTCATTTCCAATTCGTTCCTTAATTTTTTGAGACGTTTATACATTTAAGTGTTCACCTCTTTTCTTGATTTTGATTATAACGCAGGAGTAATAGAAAATCAATATAAAAAGTTGGTAAATCGCAAAAAGTTGGTAAATGTCAAAAATACTATTGACAAATGAAATTAACCAGCATATAATTGCAATATACCAACCAAGAAAGGAAGTGAAACGAGATGTCAGAAAAAGAAAAACAGATTCTGGAAACCATCGCAACGGCAATTCCTAAAATGTCTGATTTTGACAAGGGTTATCTCTTGGGTAGTGGGAGAAGATGGTAAGCCAGAAACAGGATGACAGAAAAAAGAAAGAAGGTGAGTTACATGGAAAAGATGTTGATTCCTATTAATTACGATGGAGAACAGCCGACAGTATCAGCAAGAGATTTACATGAAGCATTGGAAATCAATACGAGATTCAATGATTGGTTCTCGAGAATGGCGGAATATGGATTTGAAAATGGGGTTGATTTCAACTTACTCAAAAATGAGAAGGTTCGATTAGAGGGAAATCGGGAGGTCAAAAGAGATATTATGGACTATCAGATTTCCGTAGACATGGCCAAACAGATCTGCATGATCCAGCGATCCGAAAAAGGCAAGCAGTACCGTCAATACTTTATTGATCTGGAAAAAGCCTGGAACACCCCGGAGCAGATCTTCGCCCGCGCCCTGAAAATGGCAGATCAGAAGATCGAGAAGCTGAAAGAAACCAACGCCGGTCTGCTGGAAGATGTCGAGCGCATGCGTCCGAAGGAAATCTTCGCGGATGCGGTGAAAGCAAGCACCAGTTCCATCCTGATCGGAGATCTCGCAAAGCTCCTGCGCCAGAACGGCGTGGATATCGGGCAGAAGCGTCTCTTCGAGTATCTGAGAAACCATGGATACCTGATCAAAAGAAAAGGTTCCGACTGGAACATGCCAACGCAGAAGTCGATGAACATGGAGCTGTTCGAAATAAAAGAGAGCACGCACATTGATGGAAACGGTTGCAACATCGTAACCAGAACGCCAAAAGCAACTGGAAGAGGCCAGATCTACTTTGTGAACAAATTCTTGAAGGAGGCGGCAGTATAAATGGAGAGAATAACGGCAGACGAAGCTGTGCAGATGCTGGAGCATTTCACTGGAAAAAGATATCAGATCGGTATCCAAAAAGAAAAAGCTCGGATGCATATTGAATATCCGAAGAGATACATGCGGAAATCCGAGATTCTGGCAATGAAAAACCCGCTGTTAGGTGAAAATGTGCTGGAACGAGCAGTGATGTACGCACCGGAAAGCGTTGTCCGTAAAATCGACCCGCGGAAAAAGAACAGTCCGCTTGTCTTTGATACGATCGCTTTCGAAGAATGGCGTGCAAAGCATTGAGTAGTCAGCGGAGTCAGAAAAAACGGCCTCGCTGAGGCGCAAACTCAGCGGGGCAATAAATTAAAAAAGTCAAGAATATTAAAACATGAAACAGGAGAAAAATCAATGAAAATGTCAGATAAAACAGCGCTGGCAATCGGCGCGGTTGGTACATGGATTTGCATCGGCGGCGTGGACTCGGATCTGTGGGGCCGTGCCGCCCTGGGAGCTGGAATGTTCTTGGTGGCGTTGGCGGTCGAAAAAATCGGTGATTACGTCGAAGAGTGCCGCGAGGAGCAGGAAGAGTGGGAAGAGGAGCGCCGGGACGCGGTGTTTGCGGCGTGGATCCGCTCAGGGTCGTTGAAAGAAGGGTGAGAATGATGCAGATTGTTGAATATACGGAGGCAGTGGATCTGACGATGCACGGAATGCATGATGATATCTACGTCATGCATCCGGTTGCCATCAGCAGTATGACCATGCAGGATGTGCGGGCGGCCGCAGAGGCTGGTGCAGTGTTTGCGGTAATGCAGACGCAGGCCAAGGCGGAAGAGCGCTGAAGAAAGAGCCGGAGCCAAAAGCAGAGGTAAAACCAACGCCCCCCCCGAAGAGCCCTGCAGGACAGGGCCGTAAGAGGAAACTGGATACCGGCAAGATGAGGGCGCTTCGGGAGGCCGGATGGTCCTATGAGAAGATTGCAGACGAAATGGGCTGCAGTGCGGGGACCGTATGGAATTACTTTAAAGACAAGGAGGCAGAAGAATGAAAAAGTATGAATATGCTGGTATTGACGTAAGCACAGAGAAAAGCGCGGCAGATGCGGCAACCTGCTACATCGAAGCGGTACGCCGTTACATGGAGCTGAAAACATTCCAGACGCTGATACAATCGCGCAATCTTGGGATTGCAGCGGGTAGAAGAAAACAAAAAAGAAGGAGAAAAGAAAGGTGAATGAAGATAAGATCTGGTGCCGTTGGATGACTATGAGGAGAAAGCAAAGGACCAGCGAACCGTGGAAATCATCCGCGATATGGTGATCCGCGAAGGAGATGTTGCTGTAAACACGCTGTGCGTATTGCTCGGAATCATGGGAGAGCCATGGAAGAAGTAGGAGGAGAAAGAGAATGAAGGAACTGCAGATTAAGATCAGTCAGGAACCGGCGGTGATCCGGTGTAACTTTGATGATGTGAAAGCACAGTTGTCTGCAAAGATGGCGGAGTACCAGGGCGCGGTATTCACGGAGGAGTCCAAGAGCGTCGCCAAGGCGGAGCTTGCGTCTCTCCGGAAGACCAGAGACGAGGTGGAGAAGCGCCGGAAAGAGGTCAAGGCGCAGTGCCTGGTACCGTACAATGACTTCGAGGAGAAGGTGAAAGAGCTGCTGGAAATCATCGACGAGCCGATCTGCCTGATCGACAGCCAGCTGAAAGAGATGGAAGCAGAGCGCATCCGAAAACGTCATGCAGATGTTGAGGCGATGTATGCAGATTGCACCGGTGAGTGGGCGGAGTACCTGCCGCTCAAAGAGATCTACGTGAAAAAGTGGGATAACGCCACCACCAGCCTGAAACAGATCGAAAAAGAGCTTTTGGCGATGGTTGAAAAGGTTTCTTCTGAGGTTGCCATTATCCGAAACACGCAGTCAGATGTTGTGGACGATGCGTTGAAGATCTATCAGAAGAGCCGTGATCTTGGTGCCGCCCTTACCCGGATTAATACATACGAGGACAACAAAAAGCGGGCATTGGAGACGGAACGCATCCGCATTCAGCAGGAAGAGGAGCAGCGCCGACAGGCTGAGATCGAGAGAGCGCGTGAGGAAGAGCGCCGGAAACTCGAAGAAATCGCCAAGGCCAGAGAGGAAGAACGGAAAAAGGCGGAAGAAGCGTTGAAAGCTGCGGCAATGGAAACACCAGAGCCGGAAGTACCGTTTTCCCTCGATGATGCAGAGGACGGCGATGATCTTCCGTTCCCACAGCCGCAGACAGTTACGATGTGGTATAAGATCATTGCTGCACCGGATGAACTGGAGCAGGTGGAGATGGCATTTAACAGCCTCGGCGTCTATTTCGAAAGGAGACAGGCATAATGGCAGAAGCAGAGAAAGAGAAATATCCGATGATCTATCGCTCGATTGCCGGTGTGATTGCGGATGTTGGCGCGGTTGGAAAAGATAAGATGAATAAACAGCAGGGATTTAAGTTCCGCAGCATCGATGATGTGTATAATGCCCTGCATCCGGCGCTGGCGAAAAATAAGGTGGTCATCGTGCCGGATATTCTGGAACGGGAGGTAGAGAAACTGCAGACGGCAAAAGGAACGCTGATGCATCATGTTACCTGCACAATCAAGTTTACGTTCTATGCAGAGGACGGATCTTCCATTGGGTCTACACTCGTGGGAGAAGCATTGGATACAGGGGACAAGGCTACCAACAAGGCCATGGCGATTGCATACAAATATGCGTGCTTCCAGGTATTCTGCATCCCAACGTCTGATATGGCAGATCCGGATGCGGAGACGGTAAATGGTCTGCAGACAGCCGGAAACCCGCCGCAGACCCAGCAGACAGAGAATACACCAGCGGCTGATATGCGAACCAGCAGAATCAACGGTGAGATGCTGCGGAGACTGCAAGGAGAGTTGGCAAGAACCGGCGTGCAGGAGGTGCAGATCAACAATACATTCAAGGTCGGAAAAATCAGTGATCTGACCGTGGAGCAGTACAACAAAGCGATGCGCCGCCTGCAGAAAACACCGAACCGGCAGAGTGCTCCGAGAAATATCCCACCGCAGGAAGAAAACCTTCCGGGCAGATGGATATCACGGATTATCCTGGCGCGATGCAGGTATGTAACAGGCGTTTTAAACGCCACGTAATAGTATCTTAAGAAAAAGGTACCCGCGCGGCCAGAAAATGGCTGTGCGGGGCAAATAGAGAGGATAGAGCATGAATAAGTAATTTTGATGGGCCGGCTGTGCGCGGATCCGGAAGTAAGATACAGCCAGAACGAGAATCAGACCGCCGTTGCACGGTACCGTCTGGCGGTGGATCGGAGATTTAAGAGAGAAGGTGACCAGACCGCGGATTTTATTCCATGCGTTGCGTTCGGTAAGTCGGCGCAGTTTGCGGAGTATTATCTGCATCGGGGCACGAAGATCATCGTCACCGGCCGGATTCAGACCGGCAGTTATACCAATCGTGACGGCCAGAAGTTCTATACGACGGACGTAGTGGTTGAGGAACAGGAGTTTGCGGAGAGCAAGGGTGTAAGCGGAAACAGCGGCGGAGAAGCACCGCAGGCGGCGGAACCGGATGGGTTTATGAATATTCCGGATGATATCGGAGAAGAGCTGCCGTTCAACTAGAGAGAAGGTGTACTATGGGAAAGATCAATAGCAGAGAAAAGGGTGTCCGGTTTGAACGTGAACTTGCTAAAAAGTTTCGAGAATACGGTTACATGGGCAGCCGCCGGACCGCACAATACTGCGGAAACACGGGCGAGGCTTCCGATGTGGTCGGACTGCCAGGTATCCATGTCGAGGCTAAGCATCAGGAAAAGATGTGTTTGTATGACTGGGTAGCGCAGGCAAAGCGTGATTCAAAAGGAACCGGTGACCTTCCGGCGGTATTCCACAAGAAAAATTACGCGGAAGTACTGGTAACAATGCCGCTTGATGACTGGATGCAACTGTATCGAGAATGGGAAGCCGGGCAGGAGTTGGAAGAAGGTGAAAAAGATGTCGGATGTCAAATGGATTAAGATCACGACGGATATGTTCGACAACCGGAAAATCCGACATCTGCGAAAGCTTCCGGAAGGAAACAGCATTGTTCTGATCTGGGTGATGCTTCTTGCTATGGCAGGAAAATGCAATGACCACGGAAAAATATATTTGACAGAGAATATTCCCTATACGCCTAAAATGCTGGCGGATGAGCTGGATTTCGAAGAAAATACGGTTCAGTTGGCACTGCAGGCGTTAAAACAGTTGGATATGATCGTGCTGGACGATGGGTATTTTTCCATCACTGGCTGGGAAGAGCATCAGAACATAGAAGGAATGGACGGATCCGGGAACAGAACAGAATCCGAAAGCAAAGGCAGAGGGAAAAAGAACGATTGATTGCGGAAAGTCGCGTGATGTCACGTGACAGTCACGCAACAGAAGAAGATAAAGATAAAGAAGAAGAAAAAGATATAGATAAAGAGAGTAAAGAGAAAGTAACCTGCGAGCAGGTTGTGGACCTTTACCGGTCCATCTGCGTTTCTTATCCCAAGGTTATTTCTCTTTCCGAAGCCAGAAAACGAGCGATCCGGGCACGGCTGAAAATGTACAGCATGGATGACTTCCGGATGCTGTTCGAAAAGGCGGAGCATCCTCGTTCCTGAAAGGGGCGAATAACCGGAACTGGTCCGCAACTTTGACTGGCTGCTGAAAGAATCCAACAAGGTCAAAGTCCTGGAAGGAAACTATGACAACAAAACGCGCAGTCCGGCAGGAGCTGGAACGACGGGGGCCAATAAATTTAATAATTTCCCACAGAGACAGTATGATTACGGCACGTTGGAGGAAATGTTGCTGGCAAAAGAGTGAAAGGAGGAAGAAATGGGAGAAATCATCGGAATTGTAGTGTTTTGTGTCCTGGTGATCGGAGCGGCGGCATGGCTGCTGAACCGCCCGGAATGTGAGAAGGATCCGAGGGAAGATCAGGAGCAGATGGAATACTTGGAAGCATGGAAGAAAAAACATGAAAGGACGGACAAAGAAAAATGATACCGAGAAAATTTACTGGAGAAATGCTGAAAGGAAGAAAAGCAACGCTGGAACGCGATATAAGAAATGTGGCAGGCGTAGCGATAGGGAAAGGGGCGACAGTTACAATCACGGAGGTTGTGCGCGGAAAAGGGCTGACAATTAAAACGGAGAAATGCCCACATTGCGGACAATATTCATACATCACAAGAGTACAGAGAGAGGATTTAACACTGCTACCAAATGTATAGTAGTATTTTGTGCGCTGGTAATCGGAGAAAGTGGAAGGAAAAGCATAAAAAATAACAAGCAAAGAAAGGAGCCAGCCTCCGGCCGGGGCAAGGGTATACCGGGCTTCTGAATGAAAAACATATGAATTTATTCGACAAGGTAAAATGCAAAGGCTTTTATAAAAAATTTAACGACGGAAAATGGTTGCGACTCGACAGAAAAACTTTAACTGCTGATGCAATGGACAATAATCTTGTGAGCATGGGCAATGATGGAACTGTCGAAAAAGACGTTGAGTATATCGAAAAAAACTATTTCAAACATGTTGACAAGAATTTCATCGGCGTAATCGTTGGGTATAAGGATATTGTTATAAAAGGTTATCTCGATTCAGTCTATCAAGAGGAATGTGATATAGGTGTCGGAGTTATTCCGGAAGCGTTTTATGTATCCAAAAGAGCGAAAGAAACTGTAAAATGTGCTGTTGTCTACTATGCGAATAACATGAAACACTATGTCCCTTTGGAAGATATTCTGGAGGTAATTCTATGAAAAAGAATCTTATCGTTGACTGTTTTGCGGGCGGGGGCGGTGCCTCCGTTGGCATCGAGATGGCACTGGGGCGGCCGGTAGATATAGCGATCAACCACGACCCGGACGCTATTCTGATGCACAAGACGAATCATCCGAATACGCTGCATCTGACGGAAGACATCTTCAAGGTCAATCTGCGGAAATACGTCAAGGATCAGCATGTGGCGCTGATGTGGGCAAGTCCGGACTGTACGAGTCATAGTAAGGCCAAGGGCGGTAAACCACGGGAGCGCGGTCTGCGGATTCTTCCGTGGGCTGTGTACAAGCATGCGAAGGAGATTCTGCCAGATGTGATCCTAATGGAAAACGTGGAGGAGATCCAGCAGTGGGGGCCGCTGGATGAAAAGGGATATCCGATTCCAGAAAGAAAGGGAGAAGATTATCAGAAATCATCCGGTCGATGAAAAGCCTTGGATACATATTTGACTGCCGGGAGCTGGTAGCTGCCGATTATGGAGCACCGACCACAAGAAAACGATGGTATGCGGTGTTCCGACGGGATGGGAAAGAGATTCGGTGGCCGGAACCAACGTACAGCAGGGGAAACACCGGTTTAAAGCGGTGGAAAGAATGCGGAGACTATATTGATTGGTCTGACCTCGGAACGTCGATATTTGACCGAAAAAAGCCGCTGGCAGAGGCAACACAAAAGCGAATAGCCAACGGGATAAAAAAATATATCATCGATGCACCGGAACCGTATATCGTAAAAACAAAAGACGCATTAGCCTTTATCATCCAATATCACGGAGAGACGCGGGACGGGGACTCGAGAGGGCAGCTTTTAACGGAGCCGATCAAGACGATCGACACTTCAAACCGGTACGGGTTGGTGACTGCGTTTGTCACAAAGTATTATAAATCAGGCATCGGGCAGGGATGTGATGAGCCACTGCACACCATAACAACCTCACCGGGTCACTTTGGGATTGTGTCTGCGTTTTTAATCAAGTATTACGGGGCAGGATGTGGGCAGATGCTCGACCATCCGCTCGGGACGATCACCACAAAAGATCGGTTCGGACTGGTCAACGTGATTCTGGAGATCAAAGGAGAAAAGTATATTATCTATGATATTTTTCTGCGGATGCTGAAACCGGAAGAGCTGAAGCTGATGCAGGGATTCCCCCGAGATTATATCATTAACCGAGACTATAATTTTAAAAGTTACCCGGTAGCGAAACAGGTTGCGCGGATCGGCAACAGTGTAGTGCCAATCATGGCGCAAAAGCTGGTAGAAGCCAACTGCTCGTACTTAAAAGTAGGGGAGCGGGTGCCGAACCTTAACATCGATGACAGCCAGGAGCAACTGAGATTTGCGTAAAATAGGAGGATTGAATATGAACAGTGAAGGCTATCGTGATCCGACCGCAGACAGGGCGATTCGAAGCGCAAGCCGCCTGCCGAGACAGATCTGGAGTGTGGTCAAGGTTGTGCGGGAGGTTTTGAACGTGTCGCACCTGGAATTGGTCGAGATCAAAATGAGAGACCGGACAACCGGAAGAGAACACAAGTGGGGAGGTGATACCAGTGGATCAGCACAAAGAGGAGAACGAGAAGAAAAAAGAATACCTGAGAAGATACCATGCGGCAGAACTTGCGGAACGAGAAATTCGAGAAGAGATTGATGATCTGCGAATGAATAAAATGTTTCCGGCACTGATCCAGGATGGAATGCCGCACGGGAGCAGCTGTGGGGATCTGTCAGCCTACGCAGTCCAGCTGGAAGAACTGATGGACAACCTGAAAGCACAGATGGAGCAGCGGATCCGGCTGAGAAAAGAAATCACGCAGAAAATCGAAGAGATGCCGGATGAAACGGAAAAGACCGTGTTGCGGCTGCGGTACATTCGCTGGTTGCAGTGGGAGCAGATCGCTGAGCGAATGGGATACAGCCTTCGAAACATTACGAAGATTCACGGGAAGGCGCTTGCTCATTTTGAAACATAAAAAGAGTTCCTTTTTTTTCCTATCGCACCTATGGTATAGTGTAAGAGCCAGAGAATGGATAATGGATCAACATTTCCTACACTTTCTTGCAAAACTCCTTAGATGTATTTTGATCGGCGGTCAGGTGTCACAGCCTGGCCGCTGATTGGGCGGCATCAGCCCGTGGAAAAAGTCCGAATGATGCACGGTGTTGAACGAAGCCCCAGACATCTGAACTGAGAGCGATGCACCGCCTTAGAGAGATTGACAAGGCCTGCTTGAATTTTATAGTTATGTAGTGCCATAACTACAAAAAACGGTAGGAAGTGCTATTGGAACGTAGCTCAAGGAGAGCGCAGAGACGCCGGCACGAGGCGCAGGTTCGAGTCCTGCCGTTCCAACTCTCCATTGACTGGAGATCATCCCCCATATATTTTTCCAAAACGTCCTGTAGAAATGCAGGGCGTTTTTGAAATATATGAAAAAAAAGTGAAAAATTTTTTCGGCTAATGTAGAATAAAATAAAACAAACTATTGATTTGTAAGATAAAAATGTTAAAATACAAGTGTAAAGTTATTTCTTAAAGCCCTAGTGCATATATTAAAATATGCAAAAAATTAAAATGGAATTATAGTGATTCAATGGGAAGAGGATGTTACAGACAAAGGAGGATGGGACTTTATGAAAGAAATAATAAGCAAAAGTTTTTTTAGAGGTTTTACAAGGGCTTTGGATTTAACAGGGGCAAAAAAATGGCCTGAAATTTCAAATGAGAGAGAACGGGACTATGAAAAACTAAGAGAGGATTGGGAGAATGTCGGAAACTATATCCGAGAAGGAACACGAGAGTATAGAAGAGCATGAACATAAAGATGATGCCTTATTAGAGGTTGAGGCTAGGGAAAAGAGACAGAAGCAGTTATGAAAAGGGTGGTGGTGAGAGCTATCGAGCAACATAGCGGTCCAATTCCACATCCAGATATCATTAAGCAGTATGAGGAGATTTTACCCGGAGCCGCTGATCGTATAATTCTATGGCAGAAAACCAGTCGTCCCATAGACAAGCTATGGAAAAGAAGATGATAGAGGCCGAAGTCAGAGATGGACTATTGGGAATTATATTTGCTTTTTTATTAGGAGCTGGCTGTTTAATAGCATGTGTTGTAGTGGTTTGTTTAGTGCCTAAAAATGCTGGTGCAATATCAAGTGCCTTTTTGGGCGTGACAGGAATAGGATCAATTACAACTGGATTTATAACAAGCTCAAAGCGTTCAAAATCGAAAGATGATGATGAAAAGAAAGATACATAGCAACATACAGAAATAAGACAAAGCACCCTTCGGGGTGCTTTTGCTTTATACAAAAACGACGAATCGAGGTGATGGAACATGGCCCGGGCGCCAGATAAAAGAATAGAGCAGGCAAAGGGCATGTACCTGAAAGGCATGAAATTGGTTGAGATTGCAAGTCAACTGAATCTGCCGGAAGGAACTGTTCGCCGTTGGAAATCTACTCACAGATGGGATAACGAGCGTTCGGATAAAAAAAGCGAACGTTCGGATAAGAAAAAAAGAGGCGGTCAACCGGGAAATCAAAATGCGACCGGTCCGCCGGGAAATAAGAATGCAGTTAAGACAGGAGAGTTTGAAGCTCTCTTTTTTGATTGTCTGGATCCAGAAGAAAAACGGTTGACTGAAATTGTGACGCTGGACAAGGAGCAGTTGCTCCTGCAGGAAATTCAGCTATTGACTGTGCGGGAACGGCGGATGTTGAAAAGAATTGAGATGCTGAAGAACATGGAGCAGCCGACGGCCGATGAAAATATTGAGCCAGAAGAACAAGTTCCAGCGGGAATGAGTGTTACCGGATATCGATCTGGAATTGAAAAAGGAAAACCAACTGTCTTAAAAGAATACGAGGGGATTCTGGGACAGATCCAGTCCATAGAAGATGCCCTGACTCGCGTGCAGGCGCGGCGCCAGAGAGCCATCGAGACCCTACATAAATTTGGTTACGATGATGCGCGGCTGGAGCTGGCAACAATGCAGCTTGAATTTGAAATGAGCAAACAGGATGTTCAGCAGGAAGAAACCGGCGATGATGGATTCCTTTCTGCGATGAATGCCGTGGCGCAGGAAGTCTGGGGTGATGAGAGTGTATGAGAAGATCTCATCGTTGAAAACAAAGCTGCAGAATCTCACGCGAAACATTAAAAATTGTCAGAAAGACCAGACATTCCATTTTTCGCCGTTTTCCAGAAAACAGAAGCAGGTTCTTACCTGGTGGTGCAAGGATTCGCCAGTCCATGATAAGGATGGAATCATAGCTGACGGCGCGATCCGATCCGGAAAGACTGTCAGTATGTCCCTCTCATTCGTGATGTGGGCAATGAGCACATTCAATGGTCAGAACTTTGCTATGTGTGGAAAGACCATTGGTTCTTTCCGAAGAAACGTACTGTTCTGGCTGAAACTGATGCTCAAGTCCAGAGGATATTCCGTAACCGATCGAAGAGCTGATAACCTCATTATCATCAGAAAAGGCGATACAGAGAACTATTTCTATATTTTTGGTGGAAAAGATGAACGTTCACAGGATCTGATTCAGGGTATCACGCTTGCGGGCGTGTTCTTTGATGAAGTTGCACTGATGCCGGAGAGCTTCGTGAACCAGGCAACCGGCCGATGCTCTGTGGAAGGTTCCAAGTTTTGGTTTAACTGCAATCCGGACGGCCCATATCACTGGTTTAAAACCAATTGGATTGACAAATCCACAGGATATCTTGGAAAAGAGCAGGTGGAGCAGATCAGGAAGAAAGCCGCGGAAGAGGGAAAAGATCCGGGGTTAAAAGAAATCCTCTATCTGCATTTTACGATGGATGACAACCTGTCTCTGAGTGAGGAGATCAAAGCCAGATACCGCAGTATGTATATTGGTGTTTTCTTTAAGCGGTATATTTTAGGCTTATGGGCGGCTGCAGAGGGCGTCATTTATGATATGTTCGATCTGGAAAAACACGTAAAGAACATCAAAGAGTTTTTCAGATACTGGTAAATGGAAACCGTTATGTGTCCTGCGACTATGGTACGCAGAATGCGACCGTGTTCCTGCTGTGGAATAAAGGAATCGATGGAAAATGGTACTGCATCCGCGAGTATTATTATTCCGGAAGAGACAAGGGTAAACAGAAGACGGATGCAGAATATGCAGATGATTTGAAAAAGTGGCTGGATGGAACCAGAATCAAAGCAATGATTGTGGATCCGTCGGCCGCTTCTTTTATTGCTGAACTGCGAAAACGCGGATACAAAGTAATTAAGGCAAATAATGATGTGCTGGACGGAATCCGGCTGGTTGGTATGCTGCTGAATCTGGAAATGCTGATATTTTCCAGCTCCTGTACGGAAACAATCAAAGAATTTGCTTCTTACATATGGGACGAGAAGGCAGCCGAGCAGGGAGAGGACAAACCGGTAAAGCAGCATGATCATGGATGCGATGCAGTACGCTATTTTGTAAGTACTGTTTTGGGTAGTAAAGTGGCAAGACTTCGAGAGATAAGCGGGTGAAAATAATGTATACATTTACAGTTCCAAGAGAAAAATTTGATGAGCGGGCGCCGGATAAGCAAATGATCCGCCGGTTGATATCCAAGCATATCAGCATTGTCGGGCGAATGCAGAAGAATATGGCCTACTACAAAGGACAGCATGAAATTCTGTCAGATGCGGATCGTGAAAACAAACTGGTGTGCAATCATGCAAAAGATATTTCTGATACGGCCAGCAGTTATTTCATTGGAAACCCAGTAACATATAAGGCAGAAGGCGATATCAAAGCCTGACTGATGCCTGGAGACTGCCGGAGCAGATGAAACCGACGGAGACAATGCTGGAGCTTTCCATTTATGGACTAGCGTATGAATATGTGTATGTAAAAGAGAATGAAAATGATCTGGTAACGAAAAACCTTTCTGCAGAAATACATTTATGGTAAAGGACGACAGCATCGAGGAACGAGAACTCTTTGCTGTCTATTATTATGTCAGAAAGATGATTCCGGAACTTCGGCAGATCATTTCAGGGCAACCATACTGACGTCAAGATACAGGTACGAGCTGGATATCGAGGACAGCAGCGCTCCGCAGATCACCGTAGAAGAGCCGCAGAAACATTATATGTGCGAGATTCCGATTATCGAGTATTTGAATAATAAACTTGGTATTGGTGATTTTGAACTGCAGATTCCACTCATTGATGCTTACAATGCGTTGATGAGCGATCGTATCACGGATAAGGAGCAGTTTATTGATGCGATTCTTGCCATATATGGAACATTGCTTGCAGATGATGAAGTAGATGAGAATGGTGAGAAAAAAGAAGGCGCAGAGGCGGCGATGAAGCATCTGAAAAAGAGAAAGGTGCTGGAAGTTCCGGATGGGGCCAAAGCAGAATATCTGACCAGAACATTCGATGAGACTGGCGTGGAAGTGCTGAAAAAGGCAATTGAACAGGATATTCATAAATTCAGTCATATTCCCTGCATGACGGATGAAAGCTTTGGTGGTAATGTTTCCGGCGTGGCAATGGAGTTTAAGGTATTGGGCATGGAGAACATTACGAAAATTAAGACCCGATATTATAAAAAAGGACTTCGAAAACGTCTCCGGCTGTTTTGCGGTTATCTGTCTCTGTATCAGAAGAACGTGGATCCAAAGGGGATTACAATGGTATTCACAAGATCTCTGCCGAAGAACCTGCTGGAAATTTCACAGATTGTGGCCAATTTGTGGGGCAAAGTCAGCAGGAGAACGCTGTTGTCGCAGATTCCGTTTGTAGAAGATGTGGATGAAGAATTAAATGCATTGGAAAAAGAAACGCAGGAGAATCTTGAGAATCAACAGAAAATGTTCGGGAATGATCCAAATACCAAGCCTGATCAGCCAGGGGAAGCATCCGCAGAGGATGATGTAAGCCATGACGAAAAGGAATGAGCAGTATTGGAAGAACCGCGCGGCGCAGAGAATGTGGGAATATATGCAGAGTGCCGAAGAAACAGCAGATGAGGCGGCAAAGCTCTATCAAAAGGCAGCGGCGTATCTGAATCAGGAAATTGATGGTATTTTCGAGAAGTATATGACCAAACATAATCTTTCAGAAAGAGAAGCCTATGAACTGCTGAATCAGATGACGGACCGTGCTCGATACAGGAATTACTGCAGAAGCTCCAGAATGGTGCAAAAGACACCGAAAAGGAGCAGATCATACAGGAACTTGAGGCACCAGCGTATCGGGCGAGAATCGAGCGTCTGGAGCAGATCCAGAGTCAGCTCGATCAGATTATGCGTAATGTGTATCAGCAGGAGCTGGCTCTTTCTACATCGCATTATGCAGCGCTGGCAGAGGAAGCCTACTACAAATCGGTATTCGACATTCAGCAACGCTCAGGATACGGATTCTCCTTCGCTAAGGTCGATCAGAAAATGATTGATCGTCTGCTGAAAAGCAGATGGTCGGGAAAGAACTATTCTAGGCGAATCTGGAATAACACCGGCGCGCTGGCGCAGACGCTGAAAGAGGAGCTGCTGGTCAGCTTGGTAACCGGCCGCACAGAGCGGGAAACGGCCGAGATCATCATGCAGAAATTTGCGCAGGGTAGCAGCCAGGCCCGCCGCCTGATCCGGACAGAAAGCAGTTATATTACTGGGCAGATAGATCTGCAGTCCTATGATGAGTGCGGTATAGAAAAATATGTCTATCTCGCAACGCTGGATCTGCGGACCTGTCAGGAAGACTGTGCGCCGCTGGATGGGAAGATATTCCCCGTCAAAGATGCCAAGCCCGGCGTGAATATGCCCCCGATGCATCCCTGGTGCCGCTGCACGACGATTTCTTATTTTTCAGATGAGATTCTGAGAAATCTGCGGCGAAGGGCAAGAGATCCGGTTACTGGAAAGACATATACAGTGCCTGGGGATATGACTTATCAGCAGTGGTACCGAGAATATGTTTCAAGTAAAAATGGAACTTATGAAAAAGGAATTTCCAATAAACGTATATCAAAACAGGATGAGTACAAAATTGATAGAAATGCTATTGAATCAAATAAATACAAAAGAAAGTTTTCTGGTATAACAGGCAATTCTATTGTAGATGAGGGCATATATAAGTATGCAAAGGCAGGGTTAATTCATCGAGATGGTACAAACCGAGAAGATTTATACATTCTTTCGGCAAGCAAAGGAACTGTTCTTGGGAAAAACGTCACCAGTGATGAAGCATTTGGTGTAAAACCAAATGAGAGTATTAGAAGTGCCGTGATAAATAATCAGGGAGACCTAATAGGACTGCATACACATCCAGATGGTACACCTCCGACAGGAAGTGATTTTGAAACTGCATTTAAACGAGGCTATCATTTCGGAATAGTTGCATGCTCAAATGGCAGTGTTTATACATATGGATGTGCAGACCAGTTTGCTTCTGCGAGAATTATTGATGATACAATCGAAAAGTTCAAAAAAATGATTGATGATTCCGGCAAAAAAGTGTATCCTAATGACAGAGAAGCACATCTTGCAGCAATTAAAAGTTTAGGAAAGGATTATGGTATATGGTATGAAACCAGGTGACAAGTATTATGACGGTCCGATTGTCGATAGCGGACGAACGATTAAAGAAATCGATAAGGACATTGAAAAAGAAAAAGAGCGCATAAAAAACATTAAATGGACACCAGAGATGTTAAAGGAATAATACCACCAGTCGAGAGGCCGGTGGTATTTTTGTACCTAATTTAAAAAGGAGGATTTGAGAATGAAAAAAGCTATGCTGAGTCAGCCTATGGGAGGCAAAACAGACGAAGAAATTATCGAAACCAGAGAAAGAGCCATGAAAGCTTTGAAAGAAAAGGGATTTGAAGTTGTAAATAGCTTTTCACAGACGAATGGCACAGCCATGAGAATATGGAAAAACGCGGAGTTGTTCAGATTCCGCTGTGTTTTCTGGCAAAATCTCTTGAAAACATGAGTTTGTGTCATGCAGTTTATTTCTGCAAAGGCTGGGAGAATGCTCGTGGATGCAGAATCGAACATGACGCTGCGGTAGCCTACGGACTGGAAATTATTTATGAATAGGAAAAAAAAGATGAAGAAAAAGGTAATGGCCTTGTTGGCGGTGTTTGTTCTGTTATGTGCATTTCTTACTGGTTGCACCGAGGTGTATAAGTCAGCAACAATATTTCGCAGGAAGCCGACAATTTCAATGTAACCCGCAAACTCACAGTGTTAAATGCCAGAACCGACACGATCCTGCTGGAACTGACAGGAACCTTTTCCTTGCAGAATAACTCAGAGAATGAACTTGAGGTCATTATTGAGACGGCGGAAGGAAAATACCAGAAGGATCTGGTCTATCTCAATGATTATACAATGTACGTTGTGGAAGACATTTCCGGGGCTGATGTAGATAAATACCATTATGAAATCAATTTTCTCCCGGAGTGGGGCGTAAAAGTTACTCACGAAGATTAATTGCGCCGGCGCAATTCCCAACGAATAATGCACGCAGAGATGCGTGTTATTTTTATGCCTTTTTCCTGCCAGGCGTTAAAGAAGCAGGGAAATCCAACAGCGAATGGCCCGGGCACGAGAGTGAATAGGCTGGGCGGAAAGGACACGAAAACCATGAGAAAGAAATATTTTTATTGCAGAATCCCAATGAATCTGCAGATCTTCGCAGAAGGCGGAGCAGGAGACGGTGCTGGGGCCGATGGAGGCAATGGCGGCGGAGCCGGAGTAGCAGATCAGGGAGAAGCAGAACTTCCGTCATTTGACGATTTTCTGAAAGGAGAAGGAAATCAGGCAGAATTTGACCGCCGCGTGCAGAAAGCGATCGATACGGCAGTGACCAAAGCGCAGGAAAAGTGGAAGGCACTGACCGATGACAAGTTGTCCGAGGCAGAACGTCTTGCCAAAATGACGAAAGAAGAGAAAGAGCAGTATCAGCAGCAGAAGAAAGAAAAAGAGCTCTCCGACAGAGAAGCGGCAATTACCAGAAAAGAGCTGATGGCAGAGGCAAAAAATACACTTGCCAGTGATGGATTGCCGCAGGAGCTGGCGGAGGTACTCAATTACACGGATGCAGATTCCTGTAAAAAATCCATGGAGAAAGTAAAAACTGTATTTCAGAAAGCAGTAGAAACTGCCGTGGAGGAGAAACTGAAAGGCGGGAAGCCGCCGAAAAAAGCACCGGAAACTGATCCACAGAAAACCCAGGAACAGCAGGTATATAACCTGATGATGGGAAAATTTTAAAGGAGAGTGAAAAATATGGCAGTTAATACATTAGAGACAGCTACACTGTTTCAGAAAATGTTAGATAAAGTAGCTGTTCAGGAAGCAACTACCGGCTGGATGGATGCCAATGCAGGGCAGGTCATTTACAATGGTGGAGCAGAAGTAAAAATTCCGAAAATGACCGTGCAGGGAATGGGAGATTATGATCGTGACAATGGATATCAGCGTGGGTCTGTTACTTTAGAGTATGAAACCAAAAAGATGACCCAGGATCGTGGTCGTCAGTTCCAGTTGGACTCGATGGACATTAATGAAAATAATTTTGTTACAACCGCGGCCGCTGTAATGGGAGAGTTTCAGAGAACACAGGTTGTACCGGAAATCGACGCATACCGTATTTCGAAGCTTGCAACAGATACGATCACGGCGAATAAAGCTGGAATGATTGAATATGCCTATGTGCCGGGAACGACTGGAACTTCTGCACTGCGTAAGTTGAAAGAAGGAATCAGAGCAGTAAGAGACGGCTACAACGGGGCCTTAGTATGCCAGGCAACGTCTGACTTTATTCTGGAGCTGGAACTCGAACTTGCGGGAAAAATTACTATGGGAACATTTTCGAAGATGGAATTGATACCATGGTACCGTTTGTGGACAAAGTACCGATTATTCCAACTCCATCCAACCGTATGTATACGGCAATCAAGGTGAACGATGGTAAAGCAGCGGGACAGGAAAAAGGCGGATATGAGAAGGGAACTACAGCAAAAGACCTGAATTTCTTTATTTCCCCGGCAACAACACCACTCGCTATTACCAAACAGGATAAGATGCGAATTTTTGATCCGAACACAAACCAGAAAATGGATGCATGGCAGATGGATTACCGTCGGTTCCATGATTTATGGATTTTGGATAACAAGCTGGATTCCATCTATTTAAATATTCGGGAGGCAAAGGAATGAGATTAAAAAAAGGAAACGTTGAGAGGGAAGCGGATGGGATCAAGCAGAACGGCTCCTGAACGATGGATTTACAAGAGTAGAAGCTGTTAAGATGCAAAGCCCAGAGGTTTCCAACAAAAAAGATCTTTCAGAGATGACTGCCGAGAAATTAAAAAATCTTGCAAAAGAAAAGGGGATTTCTGGTGCATCTGCGCTGACAAAGGCGGAGCTGCAGGAAGTCCTGAAGGATGTGGTCTGAAATGACCGAACTGGAAAAGCTGAAGAAAATGACCGGTGAGAAAGACGAAGGGCTTCTGCAGATCCTCTTAGAGGATGCGGAGGCTTTCGTTTTATCCTATACGAACCGTACCCACCTCGTTTCCGGCCTGGATAAGGCAGTCCGGGATCTGGCAGTCATCGCCTGAACCGGATGGGAACCGAGGGAGAGGCGGCGCGCACCGGATCCGGAGAAAGCTACACTTTCAACGACGCGCCAAAGCAGATCTACGATGTGCTGAACCGGTACCGGCTGGCAAGAGTAGGAGGGAAAACATTTGAGGCTGAAAAGAAGCAGGCTGGTGGAGCTGAAACACTGTCCTCTTGAACAGAAAAAGGATAACGAGGGCGGAACCTACATCGAATATGGTTCTGCCGTTCCCTTCCGCGCGGAAATGTGGCTGCCGGCGGGCGGATCCAGACAGAAATGTATGGCCCACGTCTGCCGAACATTCGTAATCTTCGGGTTGAGGGAGCATACACGGAGCAGTCCGGTAAGAATGGAAAACTTTCGTATGCAGTGGCGGACGGACCGACAATTTCCGTAAACGATGGCATCTGCATCAATGGGGATCAGCCGGATTACAAGGTAATTGCCATCTACCCTATCGCTATCTGACACTGGAGGTGGAAAAGTTATGATTCTTGGAACGAAAGATGTAACAGCGATGCTGAAAAATGCCTCGGAGCTTGAGATCAGCAAAGCGATTTCGAAGGGAATCAAGCTGGTACAGTCTGCGGCGCGGGCGGAATGTCCGGTGGATCACGGCGAACTGCGGGGAAGTATTTTCACCGTGGTAGAGACAGAAGGCCGGAATGTAACCGGTATCTGTTATACAGATAAGAAATATAGTCCATATGTGGAATTTGGCACCGGTCCGAAAGGCCAGGAGAACCACGAAGGAATTTCACCGGACACAACGCCGGTTTATACACAATCACCCTGGTGGATCCACGAAGGCAGCGGCCCGAATGAGGTGGATCGGGCAACCGCGGAAAAATATGGCTGGTTTTACATTGACACACCGGAAGGGCGATTTTATCAGTGTACCGGCCAGCCTGCGCAGCCTTTTCTATATCCAGCACTGAAGAACAATGAGAAACAGATTGAGCAGGTGATACGAGAGGAGCTGAGAAAACAGTTTTGAAGAACGTAAAAGATCAGGTATATGCGGCGCTGGATGCCGTATTTGAGAATGTAACGGACCAGTACCCGAAGGACTGGGCGGCACTGCCTGCGGTGCAGTACACAGAAGAGGATAACAAGGTCTACGAGCGCACGGACAAGGAAGAGAAATCCTACGTTCGGTACCGGGTTGACATCTGGAACAACAGGTCTACTTCCGAAGCTTCCATGCAGGTAGATGCGGCGCTGTCGAAGCTCGGTCTTGTGCGCATCCTCTGTCAGGATACGCCGGATCCATCCGGTATGAAGCACAAGTTGATGCGTTACGAAGGAATTATCGATATGGAGTCGGAGCAGGTATTCTGGCCGGCTTAGGAAAGGAGCAAATATGTTAGCAAATGGTGCAAAATTAGGATACAAGAAACACGGTGCGGCAGAAAGTGCCTACACAGATCTTCCAGGTCTGAAAGAGATTCCGGAGATTGGAGTGGAGGCCGAGAAGGTGGACAACACCTGTCTGACAGATCCGCACAAAGTATATGAGCAGGGAATCGGCGATCTGCCGGAAATGACTTATAAGTTCAAATACGACAATACAAAAGCTACTTCTCCGTATCGGCTCATGAGAACTGCGCAGGAGAACAAGGATCTGCTGGATTTCCAGGAAACGGCAGCAGATGGTACAAAGTGCAGCTTCAGCGCATGCGTTTCCGTAAAGCGTACCGGCGGCGGTGTCAATGGTGTGGTCGAGTTCGAACTGACTATGCTGGTACAGAGTGATCTTACCTGGACGGATCCATCGTAAAGAAGCGAAGAAAGAGAGGGTACATAAATGAGCGAATTTGCTGGCGGCATTGATGAAGAAATCGGTGTAGAGGAGAAAGAAAAATCCGATAAAATCACAAGCATCGAGGAGAAAAAGCCGAAAAGACGGCCGTTTCACTACTGGGAAGTAGGGGAAAGAAAACTGAGTCTGAAGCTGAATACCAGAATGATCGAGACTCTGGAAAATAAATACAAAATGAATGTCATGAATCTGGTTGCTGGCGGTGATATCCCGCCGCTGTCTGTCATGCTTACTGTAGTGCAGGCGGCAGCGACCCCATGGACACACAAACTGAAATACGAGGATGTTCAGAAAATGTATGACAAATGGACTGAGGACGGTGGCGATCAGATCACTTTCTATTCTCAGATCATTATGCCGACAATGGTGGTTTCTGGTTTTTTCCCGCAGGATCAGGCGGACGACCTCATGAAGAATCTGGAAGCAGCAGAAGAAATGATGTAACGCTTGTCTCCGATGATCTGGATGAACTGTATGAACAGGCGCTGGACTGCGGCATCCGCCCGGCGCTCTTCTGGGAGCTGTCACCGCTGGAGATCGCGGATCTGATGGCGAGTTACCATCGGAGGGAACGCCGGAAATTCAAGCGGCAGGTAGGGCTGTCCTTCCTGCAGGCGGAAGTGACCGCGCGGTATGTGTCGTTGCAAAAAGGAGATCCGCTTCCTGAGCCGTGGGAGTATTATCCGACACTGTTCGAGGAAGAAAAACAGGCATTCGAACAGGAAAAACTGAAAGAGTATTACGAAAAGCGGCGGGAAGATGCCGCGAGATACAACCAGAGACGGCATCAGACAGAGGAGAACTGATACCGTCTCTCTTTTGAGAATTGAGGAAGGAGGTGAAAACGATGGCAGAAGATCTTGCAAAATTGCAGGTTAAACTCGAAGCACAGGCAGATGAATATGTCAAAGAGCTCAAAAGAGCTGACTCAGAGACCAAAAGAGCTGTTGATAGCATGTCCAAAGAAACGGAACGCTTGAAAAAGCAGTCTTCCAGCATGCACATGTGGAAGAATACTGGAAAATTGGTTGCACATTCCATTCGATATGCAATTCCAAATATCAAGGCCATGAATGCGTCTATAAAAAATTATGTAAAAGAGGCACAGGTCGCTGCAGGCGTCAAAGTGTATACTGACGAATATGCAAAAACTCAGGAAAGTATCGAAAAACTTCAAGGAAAACTCAATGAGCTGTACCAGGAAGAAAAAGCCTTGCAGCAGCTTGGAAAATCAGAAGGTGATTCTGAACAATATCGTGATCTCAGAAAATCTGCAGAAAAAGCGCAGGAAGAACTGGTAAAGCTGGAAAGTAAAATGCAGGAGCTGAAAGACACTGGTAAAGCTGCAGTACCGGCTCCTGATTTTTCTAATATGGAAACTGAGTATCAGGCCGAATTGCAGAAGGTGGAAGAACTGCAGAAAGAGTTTGATAAACGTTTGAAAGATCGTTCGACAATGCGTTATACGCATGATGATGGAACGGTTGGAAATATTAGAAAAGATCTGGCTGAAAGTAAAGGTCGCCTGGAAGATTTGAAAGCAAAGATGGATGAAATGAAAAACTCCGGAAAAGACTGGCAGCCAACAAAAGAGGCGGAAAAGCTTTCAGAGCAAATGGAGCGGGCGTCTGAAAAAATCAAAAAATATGAAGATCAGATGGTGGAACTTCGGGCAGATGGCGTAGATCGAGGTTCGGATGCATGGATCAAGAATCAGAAAGAGATTGCAAAAGCACGGGACGAGTTGCGTAAATACCAGACCATGGGAAGAAATATGGAATCCTCAGGAGAGGATATTGAAATGGGAACGGGTGGTAAACTGGCCAGTGTGAAGGCAGTTATGAAAGAAATAAAAGAATTGCTCAGCAAAACAAAGGTCGGAAAAGTTGCATCGGCTGGATGGGGCGGCATTACAAAACTTTTCAAAGGCGTAACATCCGGCGCAAAGCTTGCAACGACAGCGATTAAGAAATGTTCCGGTGCAGCCGCGTCTCTGATCCATCGTTTCAGTAATGGCATTTCTGCCGCCGGGCGGTTTGCAAGAGGGCTTTTAAGTCTTGGCAGAGGAGCCAGAAATACAGCTGGCGGATTTCAGGGCGGTCCGAAGGGACTACTGATGTACGGACTGGGGATTCGTTCCCTCTTCGCACTGGTCAATCGTCTGCGCAGTGTCCTGACAGAGGGCATGAACAATCTGGCGCAGTACAACGACAATACCAACGGCAGTCTTTCCATGCTGATGTCGTCTTTGACACGGCTGAAAAATGCGCTGGCAACAGCCTTTGCGCCGATTCTGAATGCAGCAGCTCCAATGCTGAATCTTTTGATTCAGAAGGTAACCGAGGCCGTAACGGCGCTGGGGCAGCTCTTTGCGTCGCTGACCGGTCAGTCCGGCTTCGTGGCAGCAAAAAGAGTCAATCAGGACTATGCCAAGAGCTTAAATTCCAACGCAGACAGCGCGATGAAAGCCAACAAAGAAAATAAAAAGCTGCAGAACACGCTGTTCGGCTTCGATCAGATCAACAAGCTGAACGATAATTCCGACAGTGATGATACCGCAGACACCAGTACAGGAGGTGGTTTAACACCAGCGGACATGTTCGAGTCCGTTCCGATCAACAGCAAAGTAAGCGATTTTGCCAAAAAGCTGAAGGATGCATGGAAAAATGCAGATTTCACGGAGATCGGACAGATTGTCGGTACAAAGCTGAATGATGCGCTGAATCGGATCCCGTGGGGACCAATCCAGAATACGGCGCGAAAAGTTGGCAAGTCCATTGGCACGTTTATCAGCGGCTTCGTCGAGGTGCCGGATCTTGGAACGAACATCGGAAAAGCGATCGCTGAGGCGGTCAATACAGGTGTTGGAGGCATCAATGCTTTTCTGGACAATACCAGATGGGATTCGGTCGGAATTTATCGGTGATGGGCTGAATGGAGCAGTTGACACGATAGACTGGCCGGGAATCGGTCATCTGTATGCGCAGAAGTGGAATGCAATCTTTACCACCATCGGAGAATCCGCCAGAACCTTTAAATGGTCTGACTTTGGAAAAATCTTGCGGCTGGTGTAAACCAGACTATTGCAGATTTTGACTGGGCAGGCAACGGAGCACGGATTGGCGATCTTGCGAAAGTCTTCTTGATACAATTTCGACATTTCTGGAGCAGACGGATTGGCGGAAACTCGGAGAGTCGATAAGAACTTTTGTTGTATCGATTGACTGGACCGGCATTGTAAATGAACTTGTGCGCGGTTTCGGAGCCGCTGCTGGAGCTCTTGGCGCACTGATCGGAGGCTTGATCGGCGATGCGATCAAGGATGCAAAAAAATATTTCCAAAAGAAAGCCGAAGAATGTGGCGGCAGCCTTTGGAAAGGCGTTCTGAAAGGCATTCTGGATGCCATTATGAACGTTGCAGTTTGGATCAAGAAAAACATTTGCGATCCATTCATGAAAGGTTTTCGAAATGCATTCGGAATACACAGCCCGTCCACAGTCATGGCGGAAATGGGAAAATATCTCATTGAAGGCATGCTGAACGGAATCACGGATAAGATCTCCGATATCAAGCAGAAATTTTCGGAAATTAAAGATGCCATCAGTAAAAAGTGGAGTGAAGTCCAGGCAGACACTACGAAAAAGTGGACGCAGATCAACGATGATACGTCGAAGAAAATAGCGAATCTCCGCGATGATGCCAAAACAAAATTTGAGGAAATCCGTTCCAAAATTTCAGATAAATGGTCTTCTGTACGTCAGAACACGGAGACAAGCTGGAATAACACGAAGACCAGCCTTGCCCAGAAATGGTCTGGGATCCGGTCGGATGCGTCGTCAAAATTCGAAAATATCCGCAGTACAGTGGCTCAGAAATGGAACAGTCTGCACAAAGACACAACATGGTCGCAGATCAGCAGCAATTTGAAAAGTACCTGGTCGGATTTGAAAGGAAATGCATCGAGAGCGTTTACGACGATCAGCAGCAATATTTTAAGCTGTTTCCGAAATTTGAAAACATCCCTGAAAAACACCATGTCTGGCGTGGCGAACGCCATTATCAGCCCGATCGGCAGTGCGGTAAACGGAGTGATCAGTGGCGTAAACTGGATTCTTGGTAAGGTTGGCAGCGGCAAGTCGTTTGCAAAGTGGCAGGTTCCAAGATTTGAAAGTGGATCAGAAGGCCTTCCGGCAGATACACTGGGTGTGGTCAATGACCAGCAGGTGGAATCTATCGAGAGATGGTTATTCGCCCCGATGGCAGTGCTTTTATTCCGCGGGGCAGAAATGTACCATTGATGATGGAAAAAGGCACACAGATCGTTCCTGCGAAGCAGACACAGCAGTATATGAGCATGATGCCGCACTTTAAGACCGGAGCAGGCAATAAGATCAAAGAAACTATTGAAAATGTATGGAGCTATGTATCGCATCCGTCCAAGCTGGTGGATCTGGCACTTGATAAATTTGCCAATATCGGAAATGCCATGGAGCCTGGGTTAAGCATTGCAAAAGGTGTCATTTCCCAGGTAAAAGGCAGCGTGACGGACTTTGTAAAGAAAATATTCAATGAGTCTCAACCGAAGGTTAACTATGTGGCTGGCAAAGGTGTGGAGCAGTGGAGATCACTTGCAACGAAAGCACTTCAGCTGACAGGACAGTATTCTGCAGCAAACCTGAACAGACTTTTGTATCAGATGCAGACAGAGTCTTCCGGAAATCCGAATGCCATCAACCTGTGGGACAGCAATGCCAAGCGGGGCACGCCGTCAAAAGGCCTGATGCAGGTCATCGATCCAACGTTTCGTGCGTATGCTATGGCACCATACAATAAAAACATCTGGGATCCGCTCAGTAATATGATTGCTTCTATCCGGTATGCAGTAAGCCGCTACGGAAGCCTTTCCAGAGCTTACCAGGGACACGGCTATGCGTCCGGCGGATTTCCGCAGACAGGCGAGTTCTTCATGGCACGCGAGTCCGGTCCGGAGCTGGTTGGACGGATGGGAAACAGAAATGTGGTGGCGAATAACGATCAGATTGTGGAAGGAATTAAGAGTGGAGTATACAAATCCGTTTTCGATGCATTAAGAACTTTCTTCGGAAGCAGAAAGAATACTGACAGTACACCAGAGATTAATGTTTACGTCGGCGGAAAGAAAATCACAGATATCGTGATAGAAGATGTCAATAATCGGACAAAAGCAACAGGAAAATGCCCCATTATAACGTAAGGAGGACACGATGAATGATGAACTTATCATAGGCGGTGTAACCATGCCAACGTTGAAACTTGATGGTCTTACGATCACAAAGGAAAAAATCTGGTCTTCCAATACGGGACGCTCTGCAAGCGGGGAAATGATCGGGGACGTTGTAAACTACAAATACACATTAAAATGTGAATGCCACCGCTTACAAGGGAGCAGGTGGCCATTATTGATCAGGCAGTTACACCGGCATTTTTCAGTGTTACTTTTTCGAACCCGGCGACCAACAAGAGAACAACTACTACTTTTTATGCTGGGACACCGACTTATAAAGTGTATAGCTACGTAAATGGAATTAAAACATACCATGGGGTAGCGGTAGACTTGATTCAAAAATAAAGGGAGAATCTGGCATGTATCAAACTACGAAAATGTTCGGAGAATATGTACAAAAAGACTCTCGAACATTTAAAGCCCGTATTGCTTATGGAAATACAACAATAGAAGTATTAAAAATTTTAAAATCACAGGTGGAGCGGAGGCAACGGATGATTTTTCACTGGGATCTGCAGTGTCACAGTACGTTACTGTGACACTTTTGATCTGAATCAGGAAATCGAAGGGCATGAGTTTAGGCTGGACATAGGGGTGAGTGTAAATGGAACGATGGAATATGTTCCAATGGGGCTGTTTACAGCAGAAAAGCCTAAAAAGACAGAGACGCAAGTAGAAGTAACGGCATATGACAGAATGTTGAAAACGGAACGTCCGTTTACTATGGATGGTTCCAGCACAACGACGATTGAAATCTTAAAAGAAATTCAAACCATCACGGGAGTTCCGGTATTAACGGATGGGCTGAATGCAAAAAAGATCAGTGTACCCAAAGGATATTCTTGCAGAGAGGTGCTTCAATATATTGCTCAGATCTATGGGAAGAATGCAATCTGCAGCAGAAATGGAAGGATAGAACTTCACGGGTACGAAAAATCCTCATATTTGGCTGGACCAAGGCGCTACTGGGGAAGTTTTACACACAATGAATTTCCGTACAGTATTGAAAAACTGATCTGTTATACAGGAACGGACGAGGAAGGAAAATCAGTCAGTATCAGTGCAGGAACTGGCGGAAGAGCGATCGCTTTTTCGAATCCATTTATGTCTCAGGAATTTTTAAACCAGATCTTTGCATCCCTGAAAGAATTCACCTATATGCCTGGAAGTGTAAAAATGCTGGGAGATCCTCGTCTCGATGCCTGGGATATCATTACCGTTGTGGATTTGAACGGAAAAAAATACAGCGTTCCGTTAATGAAAATAGAACGTGAGTATGATGGAGGATTGACGGATTCTATTGAGGCAGTGGGATTGTCTGAGCAAGAAACCAATGCAGAGTATAAAGGACCTAAAACACAGGAAGCTGAAAGATATTACGCACAGCTTGTTATGATCGATCAGGCTATGGTTAATAAACTGGATGTAGATACCGCCAAGATTACCTATGCAACGATCGAAAATTTAAAAGGTACAGAGGGAAGGTTTGACAAACTTGTTGCGGACAACATAAATGCAACGAATGCCAAGTTTGAAGAACTCGGTACACAGTATGCCAATATTGATTTTTCCAATATTGGAAAAGCTGCGATTGAACAGTTTTATTCAACGTCTGGTATCATCAGGGATTTGGTTATCGGAGACCAGACAATCACCGGGGAACTGGTTGGAGTTACGATTAAGGGCGATCTGATCGAAGGTAATACCATCGTTGCAGATAAACTCGTAATTAAAGGATCTGACGGACTTTATTATAAGCTCAATACAAATGGAGAAAGTGTTGAGGCGAAGCAAACGGAATATAACAGTATCCATGGCAGCGTGATCCAGGCAAAAACAATTACGGCCACCAAGATTGATGTAAAAGATCTGGTTGCGTTTGGCGCGACAATTGGTGGATTTCATATTAGTGAAAATTCGTTATATTCCGGTACAAAAGAAAACGTTGGCAATACGACAAGAGGTATTTATCTGGACGCAAAGGGACAGATTGCGATTGGAGATCAGGCAAATTATCTCAAATACTATAAAGATCAAAATGGGGAATACCAGCTTGCAATTTCAGCAAAAAGTATATCTTTTGGTGTAAGTGGTAGTTCTGATCCTGATCCGGAAGAACCAGAAGAAGGAAATAATCTGGTAGATGTCATTAATGGTATCCAGAATGACATTAATAAAGTTAGACAGGAAGTAACAACAAGTCTGTCAATTGAGTCATCTAGGGGAAATATCTTTAAGAATGATTCGCAGGCCATGGTACTCACAGCCGTGATCTATCATGGAACCGAGAGAATTACTTCTATTACACGCCTTAAAACGGTGTTCGGAAATAGTACGGTTAGTGTCAGATGGTCGATACAGAAATTCAATGAAACATCATTTACAGTGATTTCGGCAAATGACTCAAGAATTGGAAGTGATGGATTCACTTTCTCACTTACACCTGACGATATCGAAAACAAAGTCACTTTAAAATGTGAATTCATTTTAAATTCTCTCATCAAAGCTTCAGGTCAGATCACAGTGATAGACGTTACAGATGCCTATTCAGTTGTTTTAACAAGTGAGACATATACGTTCATCGGAGGCACTTCCGGTGCCGAGGCAGGACAGACTTGTTCGACAGAGGCTGCAGCATATTGTGGGCAAAATCAATGTTCAAAAGTGTCGGTGAATCAATCCGCAATTGTATGCCCAGCAGGTATTTCCGCAACGGTAACAAACAACAATACATCTCTTGCGAAAATCACTTTTAAAACAACAGCAATCATAAGTTCTGCGTGCGAGGCGACTATACCAATTGTAGTAGACGGCATAACATTCTATAAGAAATTCTCGTTTGCCGTAGCTAAAGCAGGGGCAACTGGACCTAAGGGAGATCAGGGAGTTGCGGGTAAGGATGGCAAAGACGGAGCAACAACCTATTTCCATGTTAAGTATTCGGCTGTCTCAAATCCGACATCTTCAAGTCAGATCAGTGAAGCACCAAACACATATATTGGAACCTATGTCGATTTCATATCGGAAGACTCAACTGATCCAAAAAAATACAGGTGGTACCGATTTCAGGGGCTTCAGGGAAAGCAAGGCGAAAAAGGAATCCCTGGCGAGAATGGAGCAAATGGTGAGACCTCATATCTTCATATCAAATATTCGGATGATGGTGGAAAGACATTCACATCAAAGAATGGAGAAGCTATGGGCGCCTACATTGGAACATGTGTTGACTTCGAGGTTGACGACCCAACAACTGTTGAATTTTACTCATGGGCACGAATTAGAGGAGATCAAGGCCCGCAGGGACTGCAGGGAGCTCAAGGAGAGCAAGGAAAACAGGGAATTCAGGGAAAACCTGGAAAAGATGGAAAGACAACTTATTTCCATATTAAATACAGCTCAGTTGCAAATCCAACAGCATCGAGTCAGATGAGTGAGATAGCTGATACATACATCGGGACTTATACAGATTTTACAGAGGCTGATTCAACAGATCCGAAAAAGTATACATGGCATCGTCTTGAGGGAATTCAGGGAGAGCAGGGAAAACAGGGAATCCAAGGATCGACGGGTGCTGATGGTAAAACCTCATATTTGCACATCAAATATTCGAACGATGCCGGTAAAACGTTTACTGGAAATGATGGAGAAGATAGTGGCGAATATATTGGCACTTGTGTTGATTTCAACAAAAATGATCCGACTACTGTTACTGCATATAAGTGGTCAAAAATGAAGGGTGAAGTCGGAGCAACTGGAGCCGCTGGCAAGGATGGAATTGTCATAAGCATTACCGGAAGTAATGGTTTTACTTTTAAAAACAGTCGAGGAAGTACAGCTCTCACCGCTCACGTTTTCAAAGGTGGGGTTGAGCAGGAAATCACAGATGGCGGTATTTGTGGATCACTCGGAACAATTAGATGGTATGTCGGTAATTCAACTACTGCAAAAGCTACGGCAAGAAGCATCACTGTGACTGCAGATGATATCACTAACGTTGGCGCATATACATGCCAGCTTGAGTGATGAAGAAAGAGAGGAAAATTCAAAATGGCAGCTAAAGCATCGTGTCAGATTACAATTGCCGATATTACGGATGCATACTCTGTAGTATTGACAAGCGAAACCTATACTTTTATGGGAAATACATCTGGAGCGCCAGTTGGTTCTGCTTGCACAACTCAAGCAATTGCCTATCAGGGTGATACTCAGTGTTCGAAGGTTACAATTGGTACAATTTCATGCCCAACTGGCATTTCCGCATCGGTTTCAAATAACGGAACGGCATCTCCGACAATTACGTTTAAAACAACAGCGGTGATCGCGGTAGCATGTGAGGCAAGTATTCCTGTAATTATTGATGGAATTACGATCTATAAGAAATTCTCATTTGCGGTTGCCAATCAGGGAGCTGGTTTTGGATGGAATCTAGTCAGAAACAGTAACTTGAGTGATGGGACAAAGCACATAGTCGCTGAAGATGTGACGATAAATGTTGTTGATGATTCTGCCTACGGCAAGGCTTTAACGGTAATTCCTGTTTCTGGAAAACGGATATATTGGAATGTCGAGAAGGTATGGGTTGCAAATACAACATACACAGTTTCGTTTATTGCAAAAGCATCGGTTGCTGGGCAAAAAATACGACCGTCGAGATCATGCGTTGATTATGGCGAAGGCATATCGTTAAGTACGGTCTATAAGCAGTATACGACACAGATATTATCAACAGCGACGGTTGATGGCGGAACGTTGTCATTTAGCTTTAGTAATGCAACTGGGGACATTACCATTACAAATGTCAAACTCGAAAAAGGAACGAAGGCGACAGAATGGACGCCGCATCCGGACGACTTGGTTGGCGATACAGGTAAAGGAATTAAATCGACTGCGATTACGTATCAGGCAAGCACGTCTGGAACAACGGTTCCGACCGGTACTTGGTCTGGATCTATACCAACAGTTTCAGCCGGACAATATCTGTGGGTGAGGACTATATTTAGCTACTCTGACAATACGACATCCACAATATATAGCGTTAGCCGTATGGGCGCAAATGGTACAAATGGAGCAAATGGTAGTAACGGAAAGAGCATCGGATCTGTAGTTAACTACTATTTGGCAACTGCATCCTCTAGTGGAGTTACAGCAGCGACGAGTGGATGGACAACAGCTGTCCAGTCGGTGTCTGCGGCTAAGAAGTATCTTTGGAATTATGAGGTTGTGAAGTATACCGACGGAACCGTGGCGAGTACAACTGCGCCTTGCATCATTGGATCATACGGTGATCGGGGAAGTAAAGGGGATAAAGGTGATACCGGATCAACCGGAAATGGCATTAAAAGCATCACTGAGCACTACGCAGTCTCCACATCCAATTCGACTGTTCCTACCTCATGGTCGTCTACGGTTCCGACAATGACAGAGAGCAATAAATATCTCTGGAACTACGAGACAATTACTTATACAAATGGGACAACTGTAGACACAACAAAACGAGTTATCGGTGTATATGGTGACAAAGGTGCTACAGGGGCTACTGGTTCACATGGATATAGTCTTGTGGCAAATGTGGTTAGAGATGCCTTCACCGAGTCTCAGTGGACAACATATGGAACGATTAATCACGAAGAAACTTGGTCCAGCACATCTGGTATCCGTAACGGTTGCCGGATTGGTGATATGTTTGCAATCGTTGGAACTGCAACGGACACAAAAAATGCTCATGTTGCTTATTATCGGAGTAATGCTGCATCTGGAGATCTGAAAGGTTTGTGTATAAGCCATACAATTATCCCGAGGGGTGCAACAGGAGCTACCGGCAGTAAGGGAGATAAGGGCGATACTGGTGCGACCGGTAAAGGCGTTAAATCTACTGCAGTAACATACCAGGCAAGTTCGTCTGGAACTACGATCCCTACTGGAGTATGGTCAGCAACTCCTCCGGCGACAAGTGCGGACAAACCATATTTCTGGACTCGTACGATCATCACCTATACGGATAATACAACTTCAACTGCTTACAACGTTGGTAGTACACCGGAAGGAATTGTCGTCGGCGGACGAAATTTAGCAATGAATACTAACAAAGGAACAACCGGATGGAGTTGGTCAATGCAAACTGGCGGCTATTCCAAAGAATCTGTATCCGAAACTGGGGTTAATACATGTAAACTTACACGAGATTCGGTAAAACAATCCGGATGGTCTGTAATACAGTTTTCTTATATTGGACGCACAAAATGGGAGGCTGACACGAATTATACCGTATCCGTAGATGTCAAAGCAAGTGTTTCTACATCGATGAATCCAGCTTTAGACATAGTGACAGTTCAAACATGTTGATACAATCATGTAAAGCCGTAAACAACAAAACAGTTGCGAATGTATGGACAAAACTGGTATGGGTTGTAAAATCAGCAGCAACATTGCCTAGCGGAACTTCACAGAATACATATTTCACTGGAATGAATAGCGGAACAGGTGTTTCCTATCAGTTTAAAAACCTAAAGATCGAAAAAGGCAATATGGCTACAGATTGGACTCCAGCGCCGGAGGACTATGTGTCATATGTCGATGTTGAGTATTATCTTTCGACATCGCCGACTTCTCTTTCTGGAGGATCATGGTCAACAATAGCACCGACTTGGGTCAATGGAAAGTACATGTGGAGTCGTACAGTAACAACTGATGGGTCTGGAAACAGAACATATTCACCAAATCAAAATGGAGTCTGCATTGCAGGAGCACAGGGAGCAACCGGAGCCAAAGGTGATAAAGGAGATACTGGAGGGACTGGTGCAACCGGTAAAGGCGTTAAATCTATTGTAGAACAGTATTACAAATCAACGTCAGCAACAGCCATGTCCGGCGGATCGTGGAGCACGACTTATCCTGGATGGGAGAACAGTAAATATATTTGGACGAGATCGGTGATTACCTATACTGACAACACGACTTCAACGACAACAGCAGTTTGCGTCACGGGAAGTAAAGGTGATAAAGGTGCTACTGGAGGAACTGGTCCTCAGGGACCACAAGGTCCTCAAGGTGTAAAAGGCGATAAAGGTCCTCAGGGAGATAAAGGTGCAACCGGCGCAACAGGTCCTAAAGGTCCACAGCGCTGCAGGTAAGGACGCAAATCAGGTAGTGCATACGGTAAATGGAAACGGTGAGTCAAATCTTTATGTCGAATTTGCTACAATAAAGATCACAGGTTCGTATGCAAATCAGCCAACAACATTTAAACTTGGTGGCAGAGGTTTTGAGACAACAGATGTCCAGTTTAGTTTTATCTCTGCAAATAACTCAGATCCTGGATTGGATTTCCTAAGATCTTCAGGCGGATGGTCGTTATGGATTTATAAAAAGACTACTTCAACATGGGGCCTTATAACAAGATTAAATGAACCGTATGGACAGCTGAGAGTATTTAATTATACTCAAGGTTCTGGTCCATATACAGTGACGTGGACATCAACCAAATTAGCTTCTTTACCATCTGGTTCAATTAATGCGAATCCTTTACAAGCAGCAAAAACAGCCACCAACTTTATGCAGTTTACTGATGGGACTGGATTGGAAGTTGGTAATAAAACCAGCGGATCTTGGTCAGGTTATCGAACTCGGATTTCATCATCCGCGTTTGAGATTCTTAACCGGGCAGGAACGACACTCGCATATTATGGTGATAAGTTGATCCAGCTTGGAAAGAACGCAAAAGATGCGGTTATTGAGTTATGTGGTGGTGTCGGTAAGATTTTGGTTGAAACAAAATCCGGCAATGCGGCTCTGTCAATCCAGAGCGAATATGTGGATATTAAAGGTGTCCACGAATCTGTATTGGAGACATCAAGTTCTTCTGGAAGCTGTATAGCCGGAGCTGTTGACGATTCTTTTGTTGTAAATACTTACTCGGATGCCAACAACAAAGCAAACTTCGATATTGGTAACGGTAGCATTATTCTTGAATCAAAGAAGAAAGGTTATCAGGCAGAGGTCGAATTTTATGGCTGTGGCTGGTCTGGAGGAGTGTATACTGGAGCGTTCGCACCGACCAAGGCGTACTCCGAAAAGATTATGCTCGGAGATAGTGGAAGAGTATGGGAGCGTTTGATCGTTAAAAACTCCCCACAGGTCACATCCGATCGCCGCGCCAAAACAAACATATTTCCACTCGGTGAGAGCAAGATCAATAAGACGGATATTCATTCAGAGCTGTTCGATCGCTTAAAACCAGTTCAGTATCGGATGATTGACGGTGATGGGCGCATTTGTTATGGATTCGTCGCACAGGATGTCGTAGAAGCCATGCGAGAACTCGGAATCCGAGAAGACGAGCTGGATCTGGTACACCACGACAGGAAGAACACTGAGGATAGCTATATTGATACTTATAGTATGGTATATACCAATTTGATTGCGATAATAACGCATGAGCTTCAACTCGAGAAGCAAAGAAGATCGAACCTTGAAATAGAGGTTGCGGATCTAAGAAGTGAACTTGAATCCATGAGAGATAATATCTCTGGAGATACAAATTAATTTTTAGGAGGACAAAAAATATGGCAGTATCAGCAACTTACACAAAGGACATTCATTATTCTGGAATCATCACAGTTGACGGCGAGACTGTTGTGTCTATGGACGCCAATATGGATGCAAAACATCCGGATGTTCCAATCATCAATCGCTACATCAACAACGGTAGAAAGTATCGTGCCAATAAAAAGGATATCGATGATGTTGTTGATAAATTTGAGAATGACATCTGGGACGAGTATGATAAGTACACTGCAGAGCTGGAAGAAAAGGAAAAAACTGAGTAGGGCCGGAAACGGTCCTTCTTCTGCGTTCAATAGTGGGAAAGAGAGACAGAGCAGTGAATGAAATATTAATGCAGACATATACGATAGCACTTCCAGTGCTGCTGGGCTACATCGTCTGGCTCTTAAAAAATCAGAAAAGGGATCGAGACGCGAACAGTAAGGGAACTATGTTACTACTCAGAGTCCAGCTGATTGAGTACCACAGCAAGTACACACAGCTTGGAGACATCCCATCCTATGCATACCAGAACTTCTGCGAGATGTACGAAGCCTATCATGTGCTTGGTGGAAACGGTATGATCACAAAGATGAAGCAGGAAATTGATGAATTACACTTAAAAAAGAAAGGCGATTGACATGGAACAGATTATGAGTTATGTAAAACCAGAACTGATCATTGTAGCTATTGTCCTGTACTTCCTGGGCATGGGCCTGAAACAGGCACAGGCTGTAAAGGACAAGTATATTCCACTGATTCTGGGTGGTGTGAGCATTGTACTTTGCGCGATTTGGGTGCTGGCCACCAGTGAGGTGTGCACCGGTCAGCAGGCGGCAATGGCAGTATTTACGGCGGTCACGCAGGGAATCCTCGTTGCTGGACTGAGTAACTATGTAAATCAGATTATTAAGCAGACACAGAAAACAGAGTGAGGGCGGCTGACAACCGTCCTTTTTTTGCGCCGGCGCAATCGCTGGTAGAAGGAGAAAAAAATGAGCTTAATTTCAAATAGTGGACATGATGAGAACGGAAGATATTCTGGCGGTAAGGCAGGCGATCAGACAGGAACCGAATGGGCACTGATCTCGTGGTACTCCCGTCCTTGGAAGTGCGTACTGCGGCATCCAAACTCTGTAGTTCGCGCAAAAATTGCAGAACTTGGCATCAAGGCGGCAAAAAACGATCTGATTGGTTATGATCAGGGACAGCGTGACACATACTGGCAGCACCTCAAGGCCAGTAATTACGATCCATCGCAGATCACCATCGCCTGCGAGGCAGACTGCTCTGCAGGAGTCATCGCCAATGTCAGAGCGGTCGGTTACCTGCTTGATATTGATGCCCTGAAAAATCTGAAAGCCACCTATACCGGAGACATGCGGAAAGCATTCAAGCAGCGGGATTCCTGGTTCTGACTGAGAGCAAATACCTGAATGGCCCGGACTACCTGTTAGAGGGAGATGTCCTGCTGAACGATGGAGCCCACACAGCCACCAACGTCGAAAATGGCAGATATTCCGGCGGAACATCCGGGATGAATACAAATACCGGATCCGGCAGCAACAATGCCAGAAACAACGTTTCTGATGGTCAGAAATGGCTCAACAGCAACTATGGGGACAAGATCCTGAAGTATTGTGGAGCCAAACTGAGCGTGGACGGAGACTACGGCACTAAGTCCAGATGGGCTGCCCTGGCGGTTTGGAAAGACTTGATGAACCGGAGATACGGCACGAAGTTGGATCCGACCAACGAGAACTTTTTCGAATCCTGCAAAAAAGTTGCTTCGAAAGCCACCGTCAGCCATGGAAACCAGGGAACTTTTACTTTCTTGCTTCAGTTCATCCTCGCAGCGAAAGGCTTTTACTTCGGCAACATGGACGCTCTCTGCGGAGACGGACTGACTGCCGCGATCAAGTCCTACCAGAAATCCAAAGGCCTCGAAGCTGATGGATACTGCGGAGCAAACACCTGGTACTCGCTGTTCAATTAATCAAAGTGGAGATAAAAAGACAATGTGTCATTTTCGTGTCATGAAAAATGATTTTGTTGCCAGAAATGCCTGTATTTATAATACTTTCTGCAAATAAGGACACTTTTTTAGACAAAGCGTGTTCTTTTTTTACCACATAAAGTTATCTATAATTAGAGACAGAAAATGGAGGAAGGGTATGAAAAGATATTATTTAGCAATTGATATAGGAGCATCCAGCGGAAGGCATATTCTCGGGCATATGGAAGATGGGAAAATGGTTCTCGAGGAAATTTACCGTTTCCCGAATGGAATGCAGAAACGGGACGGTGAGAAGGTGTGGGATATCGAGCACTCTTTGAAGCCGTGTTGGCCGGAATGAAAAAATGCAGAGAACTTGGAAAGATCCCGGTGAGTGTCGGAATTGATACATGGGCAGTTGATTTTGTCCTTCTGGACAAGGATGATCAGCGGATCGGAAATGCCGTTGCTTATCGCGATGACCGCACGAAAGGAATGGATGAGGAGGTTTATCGCACGGTGCCGGAGGAAGAACTCTATGCATCGACCGGCATTCAGAAACAGATTTTTAACAGTATTTATCAGCTTATGGCGTGGAAGAAGAAAAAACCGGAACAGCTGGAAAAAGCAGAGACGTTGCTGATGATTCCGGATTACCTGAATTTCCTGCTTTCCGGCGTGAAAGCGCAGGAATACACAAATGCAACAACGACCCAGCTCGTCAATCCGGAAACCGGGGACTGGAACAGGGAGATGATTCAAAAACTGGGATACCCGGAGAAAATCTTCCTGCCGATCCGTGAACCGGGGACTGTGATCGGTCGTCTGAAAAAAGAAATTCAGGAGCAGGTCGGCTTCGACTGTGAGATTGTTCTTCCCGCAACACACGACACAGGCTCCGCAGTAGTCGCTGTGCCAAGCAATGAGGAACATGTACTCTACATCAGCTCTGGAACCTGGTCTCTGATGGGAACAGAATTAAAAGAGGCCGATTGCGGAACAGAAGCTATGCAGCACAATTTTACCAATGAGGGCGGCTACAACAGAAAATACCGTTTCCTGAAAAATATCATGGGTCTGTGGATGGTCCAGTCTGTGAAAAAAGAAATCGCAGAAGATTTAAGCTTTGGAACGATCTGCGAAATGGCATCGAAATGCACCATCCAATCTATCGTGGATGCAAACGACGACCGTTTCCTTGCACCGGAAAATATGACAGCCGAGGTACAGAAGGCATGTGAAGAAAGTGGCCAGCAGATACCACAGGGAATTGCAGAGGTTGCAGCAGTGATCTATAACAGCCTGGCAGTATGCTATGCAAAGACATTAAAAGAACTGGAAGAACAAACAGGCTGCCGGTACCGAACTATTCATATCGTAGGCGGCGGCTCCAATGCCGACGATTTGAACCGACTGACGGCAGAAAGGACCGGAAGAACCGTGCTGGCGGGACCGACCGAGGCAACTGCCATCGGAAATCTGGCGGTACAGATGATCACCGGAAAAGAATGCAATGATCTGAAGGATGCGAGAAACTGTATTTTCCATTCCTTCGAAATTAAACAATATGAGCCATAAAAAATGAGATGAAAGGTTAAAGGGGCGAAAAACATGTTAGTTGAAACAAAAGCAAAAGTAGGTGTATTTGCAATCGCACTGGGTGCATATCTGCCGCAGTTCCCGACGCTGGTTCCGGAATTTGAGGCACAGTATGATGCGTTCAAAAAGACGATTCCGGATACCGTTGAAATGATCGATGGTGGAATCGTTACAACGAAAGAATTATCCATGGAAGCAGGAGATAAGTTCCGTGCAGCGGATGTAGATCTTGTTATTTTACAGCTTCTGACCTACGCGACCAGCTACAATATGCTCCCGGCAGTCCGTGACCTGAATGTGCCGGTTGTGCTTGTGAATGTGCAGAAACGGAAAGCACCGGATTATGCCAATACCGATACGCCAAAATGGCTCGGTGAGCTGTATGCCTGTGGAGCAGTCGGTGAGATGGTAGCCGATCTGGAGCGTGCAGGAAACGTCATGCCGTTATCACCGGTGTTGTAGAAGGCGGAGATGCTTACGTGGCAAAGGAAATCGACGAGTGGTGCCGGGCAGCCCAGGTACGCAGAAGATTCCGCTACACCAATATTGCCCAGATCGGAAGACCATATCCGGGAATGATGGATCTGTATATCGATGAAACCAATCTTTACAACCGGATGGGACTTTACACGAAACAGTTCGACTGGGAGAAAATGTGGGCAATCGCGGATCCTGTCACAGATGAGGACGCAATCCGCGCCAAGGCAGAGGAGATTCTGGATACTTTTGATATCGAGGGCGGTGCAACGGTAGAGACCGTATGGGATATGGCAAAATATGTCGTTGCATTTGAAGAGTGGGTGAAAAAAGAAGACCTTGGTATGGTGGCATCCCATTATGACGGCTTTGCAAAAGGGGTTGCCGGAAAACTGGACAGCATGCTAATTCCGGCATTTTCCATGCTGATCAAACAGGGTACAGCCTGTGCCGTAGAGGGTGATATGAAAGTTGCAATGGCAATGAGCATTCTGAAAACAATCGCCGGAACCGGTCAGCTTTCTGAGATGTATTCGATCGATTTCAATGAGGATATCTGTATTATCGGCCACTCTGGATCGGGAGATGCTGATATTTCGCAGGCGAAAAAACCGTCCATGAAAATCGTTGATGTTTTTCATGGCAAGACGGGCGGCGGATATCTGACGCAGTTTTATCCGCCAGTCGGAGATGTTACATATCTTGGAATTACGCAGGATAAAGACGGTCATTTTAAATTTGTTGCTGCAGAGGGTGTCAATGAGGATGGTCCGATCTTTACCTTTGGCGATACCAATATGAGAACACGTTTCTCCATTGGGGCAAGAGAGTTCTGCAACAGATGGAGTGAGGCGGGACCAACACATCATATGGCAGCTGCTGTCGGACATCATATTGATACGATTCTGAAAGTTGCAAAAATCCTGGATGTGCCGGTAGAGGTTGTGTGCCGGTAAATATCAATAAAAGAAGAGGAAAAGAGAGAAAGAAGAGGGAAAAAACATGAAATTTTTAGATGCAGAATTTGTAAAAGGCTTTATCCGTATGGCAAATGATGGCTGGGAGCAGGGATGGCATGAGAGAAACGGCGGAAACCTTTCTTACCGTGTGAAACCGGAAGAGGTTGAAGAGGTAAAAGAAAACTTGAGGCCAGAGAGTGGAATCCGATCGGAACCGCCGTTCCAAATCTTGCGGGAGAGTATTTCCTGGTAACCGGAAGCGGAAAATATTTCCGAAATGTCACAATCAAACCGGAAGACAGCATCTGTATGATTGAGCTGGATGAAAAAGGTGAAAATTACCGCATCGTCTGGGGTCTCGTCAACGGAGGACGTCCGACCTCAGAGCTTCCGAGCCATCTGATGAACCTGGAGGTAAAAAACTTCAGGACGAAAGATACCGCGTTGTGTACCATGCACATACCACCAACGTGATCGCGCTTACCTTTGTTCTGCCGCTGGAAGATAAAGTATTTACCCGCGAACTCTGGGAGATGGCAACCGAGTGTCCTGTTGTATTCCCGTCCGGAATCGGTGTCGTTCCGTGGATGGTTCCGGGAGGCAGAGAGATCGCCGTTGCCACGAGCGAGCTGATGAAGAAATATGATCTTGCTATCTGGGCACACCACGGCATGTTCGCCGCCGGCTTTGATTTTGACCTGACCTTCGGTCTGATGCATACCGCAGAAAAATCTGCAGAAATCCTGGTAAAAACACTTTCTATGCAGCCAACGAAACGCCAGACGATCACACCGGATGAATTCCGCCATCTGGCAAAAGACTTCGGCGTAACACTTCCGGAAGAGTTTTTGTATGAGAAATAAAACTGGAAACTGATAGTGAAAAATGGCCGTCTGATCCTTGCAC